>Ga0126371_10000144_pt1 | contig 53954 bp, 63 predicted proteins | sample PanSoiMetaPlot_4_FD_110145 | JGI IMG/M metagenome (GOLD analysis project Ga0126371, IMG submission 110145) | Tropical forest soil microbial communities from Panama - MetaG Plot_4 | ecosystem: Environmental > Terrestrial > Soil > Tropical forest > Bulk soil | place: Panama | collected 2016-02-17
GAACTGCATTTCGTGCTGGACAGGGTAAATCCTTAGGGGCTATAAGTCAATCACTGACACAGGAGTACCCCATGAGCTTTCCCAGCAAGACCTTCCTCGAGATGCGCCGCGACATCGCGATCGCGAGCGCGCCCGCCGATATCGACGCCGTCGTCGCGCTGATCGACGCAGCGATCGCATCGCTGTCCAAGACGCCGATCAAGACCACCGGAACGTTCGCCGACGCCTTCAAGGCGATGGGCGATCTGAGCCGCGCCGCTGGCAAGCTGGAGGCGATGCGCCATCACCTGACGGTGGAGGGCTGAGCGATGAAGACCTTCACCGAGGGACAGCGGATCATCACCGCTGCCGGCCTGCCCTGGCTGCCGATCCGGCGCACCGGCACCGTCATTCACGCCAACAGCGACGGCAAGGGCGGCGTAGTGGTGCGGCTAGATCACCCGCTGAAGGGCCGTGATCGGCTGTTCCTGCTCAACAAGAACGTGGAGGCGTTGTAATGGTCCACCTCCCAGGCTACGACGCGTGGAAGCTCGCGATCCCACCCGAGTACGAGATCACTCCAGAAGAGGAGCGGCGGCTCGAAGCGATCGACGATCTACAGCGCGCTCGCGCTGCTGCCACGCAGCGCTTTCTCGCCCTCACCGAGGTCATCAAGGCCGAGGCTGGCGTGACTGGGCACATCATCCGCAAGTCGCTCACGGGCCGTGTGAACTGGACGACTCCAACCGTTATTGAGGCACCAGAGGGCCGCACCCGGCGGCAACTCTACATCGTGGCCCATGAGTGCGCGCACGTCGCGCTGAAGCACTACAAGGCCCGCATACCGTCCTACCTCAAGGAACACGAAGCCGAGTTGTGGGCGCATGCGGCGTTGTGTCGGCACGGCGTGCCGGTGCCGCGCCAAGAGACCGAACGCGCCAAGCGCTACGTCGCCCGCAAGATCCGCAACGCACGCAAGGTGGGGCTGAAGCATCTCAGCCCAGCAGCGGCGGCGTTCGCCAGAAAGAAGCTGTGATGCCCACCGATTACCCCCAGGAGACCACCCCATGATCAAGACCCTCGCCGCAGCGATTGTGCTGTGCAGCATCGGCGTCGGCGCCAACGCGCAGACGCAGTGGAACTCGTACAACGCACCCGGCAGTCCGTGGACGAACTCCTACGGCTCGGACGGCTCGACCGGGACGTCCTATCACCCACCCGGCAGCCCCTGGACGAACACCACGATCAACGGGGCGGACGGCCAGCAGCAGCACTGCGCGACGTATCAAGCGCCCGGTAGCCCCTACGCCTCGACCACCTGCAATTGAGATGCTCTGAATGACCCCGCGCCGCATCGACCAGATCACCCCCGGCTTCTATCGCTACCGCCGAGTCGCCCGTGGCCCCTGGCTGCCCGCCCTGGTCAGTCTGGAGGACGGTATGGTGTTCGTCACCGATGGCGGCGATCGCCTGCGGGTCGGCATCTCCGCCGACGCTTACGAGGATCTGGTTGTCACCATGGTGATGGACGGTCAGGCGTTCGACTCGAACCTGTTGCGCGTGATCTGGTTCGGCGAGCTGATCGACGAAGCAGAGTACCAGCATATGCTCAAGCTGCTGGCCTGGGCGCGCGAGCACCAGCCAGACCACCCGCTCTGTCATCCGGACGAGCCGATCCGGCTTAATGACGTCCGGGTCAGCAGCGTGTTCTAATTGACTTTCCCCCTTAGTTGCCCTAAGTAACCGTTACACAGGAGTTTGTATCCCATGAGCCAGTTCACCAACCGCCCGATCGCCCCCGCCCCCGCCGCCGTTCAGGAATGGCTGCAGGACACTCACGCCGCCCTAATCCGCCGTCGCGACGAGATCTTGGCTGGCGCCGCCCGGTTCTCTGCCGCCTATCCTAACGGGATACCAGACGAGGAAGTTCTAGGTCGCGTGGGCGACTTTGCCGGTGGTAAGGGCATCATGGGGGCATTCCTGCGGGAATGCGGCAATGAGCGCACTGCGGAGAAGGCCCCCTTCCTTGCCGGCGGCAAGGCGGTGGACGGCTTCTTTGCCACTCTCACAGAGCCGGTCGAGCGTGTCCAATCGCACATGCGCTCCCAAGCCACTGCCTATTCGGTGAAACTGGAAGCCGAGCGTCGCGAGAAGGCACGGCTGGAGGCTGAGCGCTTGGCGGCTGAGGCTGCCCTGGCTGAAGACCATGCGGTCGAGACCATGGACGAGGCCGACCTCCAGGCCGCCATGGATGTCGCGAAGGAAGCCGAGGCTGCAGCCGCCCTGGCAGAGGCGCCAGCTGCTGAACTATCGCGGGTGCGCGGTGATCTAGGCGTGGTGGTCAGTCTTCGTAGTCGCTGGGTACCAGATTTCGAGAACGCCGATCTCCTCACTTTGGTGAAAGCTGTTGCCGCTGGAAAGGCGCCATTGGCCTACCTGGATTTTCATCGCACCAGGATCGGCTTCGCTGTGCGCAGCGAGCGCGTCCGCGACATTCCCGGAGTGCCGGTGGTCGAGCAGAAGAGCGTGGTGTGATGACGGACCTAGAGCACCTGATGGCCAAGGTGATCCCCGAACCCAACAGCGGATGCTGGCTGTGGAGTGCCGCTGTTAATCGAAAGACTGGCTACGCCACGTTGAGATGGCGCAGGAAACTGCACTACGCGCATCGCTATATGTATGAATTGCACAAAGGGCCAATCCCTGTCGGTCTGCAAATAGACCATCTGTGCCGGGTTAGATGTTGCGTCAACCCGGACCATCTGGAGGCAGTAACGAGCAGAGAAAATACCCTGCGCGGTAATAGCCGCATTGCCACTAAGGCCTACCACGCTGCGGTGACACATTGTCCGCAGGGACATCCATACAATGAAGCAAACACAATTCACTCCACGACAGATGGCGGGAGGTTGCCACATAGGGCTTGTCGCATTTGTCAGCGAAATGCCACCCGCCGCTGGCGGCAACGACAGAAGGAGGCGCTGGTGTGAGCGAAATATCCGACCGGCTACTGCTTGCCCAACTGCGGGCGGCCGAGCAGGCGGCCCGCTGGGAACCGTGGAAAGCGTTGGCGGCATTACTGGGCGCCGCAGCGGTGTTCGGTGGCTTGGTCATAGCTCTAGCCTCGGTGTGGCATCCACGCCCGCAGGAGATAACGGTGCGGTTCGAGCAGCCGCTGCATGTGGAGCTGAAGCAATGAGAACCCTTGTCGTCGATACCGCGCTCACGGGCCGTTACAACTATCGTGAGTTGCCCGACGACCCCTGCCAGCCGCACATGCTGCGGCTTGGCTGGGTCGAGACGGACAACGACCAAATCACAGGCAGCGGCTGCTGGATTGTGAAGCCTCGCCCCGACTGGGTTCTGGAACCCGACGCCATCGTCGCGCACGGCATCGTCCCCGACTACGCGGAACAGCACGGCGACGACCTAAAGGTCGTGATGGCTCGGTTTGTCTCGCTGCTGGAAAACGCCGACACCGTCGTTGGCTTCAACTTTGATCATCAGCAGAAGGTGTTGCAGCGCAGCGCCGCCGAGTGCGGTCTGGCGTGGCAGCACCTGTTCAATTCGCACCGGCCATACTGCGCGATGCGCAACGCCACCGACATCGTGCGCAAGGAGCGCATGGCGCCCGGCGGCGGCTTTGCATGGCCAAAGTTCGGCGAGGCGTATTGGTTCTTTGCCAATGAGGAGCTGCCCTCGCTCGACATGGACCCGAAAGAGCGTGGCATCGCCCTCGCGCGCGCCGTATGGGCCATCTACCAAGGCATCCTGGAGCACAGCAAGCCGTGAGCGAAGCTACCGAGACAGCGACGAGGGGAGACCTTCAGGCAGCCATCACCGAATTGCGCCTGGAACTGAAGCTGGAGATCGAGCGCGCCCGCAGCGAAGTGGTGCGCTGGATGTTCGGTCAGACCTTGCTGCTGCTGGGCGTGATCACGACGTTGCACTTTGTGAGGTAGTTGTGAGCAGAGGACCAACTCCCAGACCCGCTTTGGAACGCTTGATGGAGAAGGTGCAGCCGGTGCCATGGTCTGGGTGCTGGCTGTGGACAGCGTCTCTTAATCCTCAGGGATATGGACAGTTATATTCCGATGGCCGGCCATGGGGCGCTCATCGTGTTGCATATACATTGCTCAAAGGCTCAATCCCGCCGGGCATGGACCTGCATCATACATGCGAAGTTCCATGCTGTGTTAATCCAGACCACCTAGAGCTACTGACAAGGTCAGCGCACAACAAAAAGGGACCACATGCCGATCTATTGAGAACCATTGCCGCACGAAAGGTGGCCAGAATAACGCACTGCCCATACGGGCACCCGTACGACGAAGCCAATACTGTATGGGCTGGTCCCGGCAGGAGACATCGGAAATGTCGAGAATGCGCGCGGGCCTTCAGCCGGCGCGGTTATCAGAGACGCAAAGGAGTAACCCACAATGTCTGACGTACCGTTCGACGATAACCCAGGACAGCCGATCGCGCGTCGTCCGAACCCGTTCGGCGGCAACGGCCAGCTGGTAGCACAACCTGCGCAGCCCCTTGGCGCGCTCGCATCGACCGAGCAACAGCGAGCATTGGGGGAGCTACAAGCCCAGGTCATGATGGCGCGCCTGTACCCGCGAGATCGACGCGAGGTCACCGAGCAAATCCTCAATGACTGCACCCGCGTCGAATTGGCGCAGGAAGCGCAATACGACTACGTGCGCGGTGGCCAGCGGGTGACCGGTCCCTCGATCCGCCTGATGGAGGCGATCGCTAGACGTTGGGGCAATATACAATCGGGTATCGCCGAGGTCTCCCGCGATCGGGAGCGCGGCATCAGCGAGTGCTTGGCATATTGTTGGGATGTCGAAACTGGATTTCGAGATGAGAGGAAGTTCCAGGTCTTCCATCTGCGCGACCGCTCAGAAGCGCGCGGCGGCCAGCAAAAGCTGACCGACGAAAGATCAATATATGAACTTGTGGCGAATATGGGGCAGCGCCGCAAGCGCGCGTGCCTAGAGGCAGTGATCCCCAGCGAAGTCACAGAAGCCGCCGTCGCCCAGTGCAACGACACGCTCCAGCAGAAAGAGGACGTGACGCTGGAGGGGCGGAAGAAGCTACTCGCGGCGTTCACCCGTTACGGCGTCACCCAGGCCCATATCGAGGCGTTCTGTCAGTGTCGCCTGGAGGCGATTCGACCCGCGCAGATCGTGCGGCTGCGCTCCATCTTCACTTCGCTGAAGGACGGCGAAGGCACGCCTGACATCTGGTTCAAGGGCTGGCAGCCGCCCGCCCGACCCACACGGCAGCCACAGGCGCCAGCAGAGTCCACACCCGCGCCTGAGCCACCCGTGCCACCTGAGCCACCCGTTGCCGAGACGTCCCAGGAACAAACCACTGACAATATGTCAGGATTTGATGACGTTCCCGATACAGGCGCTGAGTTCGCGCATGTGGTGATGGACCAGCGCGGCGAGCCGGTCGACGGCGAGATCATCCTCGATCCGCTGGCCTGGGCGCAGGCGTTCCTCGACACCTGGACCCGCGCTGGGGACCGCGAAAACCTGCTGCATCACAATGCCGACGCCCTGGCCGACGCCAAAGCGGCCAGTCCCGAGGCTGACGCGCTGCTGGACGGCCTCGAGCAACCGCCCGCCCCGTCAGAGCCCGACGAGGACGAACGCCTCTCCAGCGAGATCCTGCAGCGCCTGCCGACCATCACCACTGGCAACGAGCTGATCGCCTACAGTAAGACGCCTGCCGTGCTGGGGACGATCCAGCGCTGGCAGCGCGAGGGCCGCGCCGGGCTGGTGACGTCGGTCAAGTCCGCGTTCACCGCGCGTCTGAGCGCCCTGCGCCAAGAGACTGGCGGTGCCTGATCTGCTGCCCGTCTCGCTGGTGGAGATGGTCGCCGAAATGGAGCGCGACCTGCTGGCGCGCAAGCGCAGCTATCCCAACAAACGGTTCACCCGCCGCCTGACCCACGAGCGGGCCGAGCGGCGGCTGCTGATCGTGCAGGCCGTCGTCGACAACCTCCGCGCCCAGCTGTCGCTCGGCGAGCTGGAGGCGCTGCGGGAGACACAGCAGAAACGCAAGCAGACGCGGCGGAAGACGGCGAATTAGTTGGCCCTGATCATATACAGCACGACAAGCGAAGGCGGGATGTTTTGGGACGCCCCAGCGCCGCTGTTGTTGGTGGAACTGATGCCGGTATACGCGCCAAAGAGGCCGGTATAAGCGTTCTCCGTCTGGGTGACAGAGCCAAACGACTCGGTGGTGCCCCCTTGGTAGCCAGTGCCACCAGCAGTCGGAAACGCTGCTGCGGTCGCCATATAGTGGAAGTGGCCAGAGTCGGCGTGTGTGTGCGACTGGTCAGTGATGCTGTGGAGATGGGTTTGCAGGCGCTCGTTACCCCCCATGGCGCCGATCGTGCTGCCGTCGAGACCGCTGATGCCCGAGGTAACGCGGCTTGCCGCAACGCCCGTCATATCATCCTTGCCGACCGCAACGTTGCCGCGCAGGTCAGGGATATTGAAAGTTGTACTGCCGTCACCAGTGCCGAAGGCCGTGCCAATCACGGCGTAGAGAGGGGCATACGCCGCCCGACTAACCGCTTGGCCACCGCAAGCCAACCAACCAGCGGGCGGCGTACCGCCACCGTAGGGCATGATGGCGCCGATAGGAATTGATCCTGGCTGGTAGCCTGCGGTATTCGCCAGCCCATTCACCGGATCGCTATCGAACAACACTGCACCCGTCGGGTCTTGGCAGACGACACGGTAGGATGGTGCGCCGAGCAAAAAGATGGGGGGAAAGAAGCCTGCGGCGTTGGTCAGGACAGGCTGGGGATTTGGGATCGTGAATGCGGCATCGGCGTATGTCGCCTGCTGTGTATTTGTTCCGGTCGCGTAGAAGAACAGCTGGGCTCCGTTGTAGGGAGTCCCGTCCGGGCTGAGTAGTTGCTGCAAGGGGTTCACATATCTCCCGCCCACCGAGCCGCTCATTGCTTTTCCTCCGCCAATAGTCTAGTATGACGGGACGTGGACGGGAGCGACCCCGACCACGCCCCTAAGCGCCGCCATGGAGAGACGCCATGCCGAAGCCTGTCCTCATATTACCATCACAGGAGTATCTGTGCGAGGCGCTGCGCTATAACAAGCGCACTGGTGCTCTTACTTGGCGGCGACGTCCCAGGCATCACTTCCCCAAAGATCGTGGCCAAAGGCTACAAAACTCCAGGTTCGCTGGGAAACCAGCTGGGCGGTTCGACGCTAAAGGATATCTAATTATCTCCATGAACCGCCAAAAGCTCAGAGCTTCTAGAATCATCTGGAAGTTAGTGACCGGTGACGATCCGTCTGCTCAGGTCGATCACAAGAACTTAAACCGCGCCGACAATAGGTGGTGCAACCTTCGCCTAGGGACGAACGCCCAGAACCAATGGAACCGGGGCGTCGGCCGCGCCAACACCAGTGGGTTCAAGGGTGTACATAGGCGTCCGTCGGGGAGGTATCAGGCGCGTATTGGCACGCACGGGAGCCGAATTAACTTGGGCCACTTCCCCACCCCAGAGGGGGCCCGCGCCGCCTATGCCAAGGCAGCGAAGCGGCTGCACGGCGAGTTCGCGAGGAGCGAATGATATGAGCTTCAACCGTGCCGGCAAGCCTGCTGGCTATCTCCGCAAGAACGGGCACATGTACGTCACCATCGATGGCGTCGAATACCGGATGGACCGGATCATCTGGAAGATGATGACGGGCGAGGATCAGGACGAGATTGAGCACATCAATGGCGATAAAACGGATATGCGGTAGGAGAATCTGAGACCCAAGCATAGGCCCGCTGCCCGCACCGAGTGATGGATGAGGAGCGCGAGCTGAGGATGGAGTTGATGCGGATGCAGATCGACAAGGCCAGTTTCGACATGGAGATCGAGCGGCGCAAGCTGACACGGCAAACTGCGGCGATCGTGGTTAGTATTTTGGCGCTGGTGATCGGCGCGTTCGCGGCTGGCGCCGCATGGATGCATTTGCTGGGAGGACGATGATGACCGAGGAGGAGCGCGCCTACTTCGACGGGCTGTTCCGCCAGCTAAATGACAAGATGGAGCGTGTGCTGAACAAGCAGTCGTCACTGGAGACGGACTTCCAGAACACCAAGGGGTTTCTGGTGGCAGACGCGCTGGTGTCATCGCGTCGATGGCTGGATCTGGAGCAACGGGTGGCGACGGTGGAAGAGGAGCTGCGCAAGCGGCGGGGCGGCGAGTGATGGACCGGGAGCTGGAGCAGCGGTTCGCGCAGATGGACCAGCGGTTCACGGTCTTGACGTGGGCGGTGGGGGTGACGGCGGCGCTGACGATCGCGACGCTGGGGACGGTGGTGACGTTGAGTTATCAGCTTGGTCGGATAGCTGGCGAGCTGGGTGTATTGATCAACCACGTAGCGCTGAAGTGATCTGGTCATGGGCGAAATCATTGTCGGCGTTCTATCTGGCGCTCTTGGTGTTTTCCTTTGTTACGTAATGGAAGAGGCAATCTGGGACATCCGACGTCACAGATGGCTGGAACGTAGCAAGCCGTTATGGCAAAAGCTTGAGGAAAGACGCGAGGCCAAAATGGCACGCCGTCTCGCTTGGCGTGGCATTCTCTGGTACATAACCTTAGTCATATCGGGAAGCTGGTTTGTAGGCAGCTATCTTGCTGCCCAAGAATGGGCGAACGGAGGATTCACTGCGCACCCTCCGTCTCAGGCTGCGGCGCATACGCCGCCCCAACACGAGGTCCGGTGATTGCCATGATCTTGGCCGTCCAACGGCGCGTGGCGTCACTCCATTGCGCCGCTCGCCGCGCACTTTGCATCAGATCCTGTGCGATCGCTGGATTGTTGAAGGCTTCGTCAAGCAGCTCCAGCACTTGCGTGCGGCGGCCTGCGTAGAGGTGCTCCATCAGCACGTTAAGGCCAATACCGGCGATGTCGGCGAGCCCAATGCCGGTCAGCGTCTCGCCGCCCATCAGGTGAGCGCCAGCCCAACCAAGCGCTCCGCTAAATGCCTCAGTCGTCACCAACCGCCGAATCGGACCACCGAATAACAGGTCGACGAATCTGTGCTCGCTCATGAGCCGCGTGAATGTCGGGCTACCAATCGGTTTGCCGCGATAGACCGCGTTGTGGATCATAGCAGCGGTATCGGCGACGCGGTCCCACATATCCATCTGTGCTGGCGTATAGGTACCGCTCCGCTCCAGCATATTGCGGTTACTCCTGATCGCATCGCGTAGCTTGCCCATCTGCAACATCTTGTTACCGGTCGAGTCTTCGGCGGCGCCCGCGACCTTGCTGAGCAGACTAGCGGTCAGCCATTGGCGGGTGTTCTGCGCCAGCTCGTCTCTGACCAGAGCGGTGTCCGCAGCGTTGAACGCCGGATCGCCCAATCGTGCCCACTGTCTCCCGATGTCAGAGAGGAACGCATCGACGTCGCGGACGTTGCCTTGAGCCATCCTACCGGTGCTGAAATTGAAGAACCGGTTGAGACCGGAGCCTGGGGTGAGCGTCTGGTTGCCGTAGCTGTTGCGGCTGAAGATTGCGTCGAAGTTGGCGTGACCGAGCGTCTGCGCCTCGCGTTGGGTGAAGGCGCGGGCCTCACGCATATCGCGTACCAACTGTGGATTCGGGCGGATTGCTGGTGTGACGCCTCCGTTATGCCAGACCATTTGTCCGCTCGGATCGGTGCGCCAGCCACGCGGAATGATCTGGGATGGAGCGCCGGCAATCTCTGGTGCTGCCCATAATCCGTCCTGCGCTGCGCGCTGCAGCCGTCCTGCAACAGCACGCACCTCACCGGGTGCCGTATGATCGCGGGCGATACGTCCGAACTGCGATGCGATGCCGTTGATCTGATTCGCTGCAGCGTGGTCAGGCAGCGCGTTGGCTGCGCGGATAACGCTCTGAATACGCCCGTCGCTCAGCGCGTCGGTCATCAGTCCGGGCTCGTTGGTTCTGATTGTGTGGCCGAGATCGTTGACATACGCCTTGGTTGAGTTGGTCGAGACGTTGGGACGGGTCATGTGAGGCGTGTTCCAAAGCCGCCTTTCCTCTCGGCCACTGATCTCCTGGGCGCGCCGAATAGCTTGCTCGGCCCGCGTCGAGGTTGCGGTGATGACGTCCGCTTGGACACCTGGAACATGTCCTGGCACTGCCGTTCGCAGTCGTTCGCTCTGCGCCAATTCACGGGCGATGCGCTGCGGCTGAACGTGGCCGAGCGCTTCACGCTGTTGGGTGGCTGAAGCGAGCCGCGTGCTGCCAGTCGCCTCGGCGGTACTGAGCGGCACGCCAGGAACCGGAGCTGGACGCGGCACAATGCCGCCAGCCCCTGCCAGATCGCTCAGCGCTTGCCCTGCTAACGGTCTAACCCGTGACGTCGGGCGAAATACCGAAGCGCCCCAGCGAATGGCGCCAGGGATTGCCTCTGCAACTGGAGCCAAGGCAGCGCCAGCAACGCCACCAAGGACGGCGCCTTTGGCGCGCTGCTCCAGATCACCTTCGGTCATACCGAACCCACCAGCGGTACCGACCCCAACGCTGGTCGTCACGCCGCGCCCTAATCTTGCGGCTAGCGACGCACCGCGCGCTGCCGCGCCGAACGGAAGAATCATGCTGCCTGCCATACCGAGACCGCTCATGACGGCGGCGGCTTCCGGGTTGGCCTGCTCCCAATCCTGGCGCGCCTGTGCCCAGTCGTTGTGAACGTCCGTGTAGTGCTTGGTGAATGTCGAGGCATCACCAGACTGGATTGTTCTGGCAATCGCCTGTGGGAGCGGTCCCACGATGTCGTCGAACCCCATGGTGAAGGCATGCGATGCCTCGTGCAGGGCCTGCCCTGTCACGGGTGTATTCAGTGCTTTGCTGACCTTGGCGCCGAGATCCTGGTACCACGGCTGGTCCGAGTGTGGCGATGAGCCATCCTGGCGCACGGGTGGCGTGACATTCGGCGGTGGCTGGTAGCCTGCGGCCTTGAATGGATCGTCGGCCTCTACCGTAGGAGTTGGCGGCGGCACAGCTGGTGCCGTTGGCGGTCGCGCTTGCGGCGTTGTGCCAGCCGGAGGCGGTGGAGTGGGTGTTGGCGCTGGAGGAGGCGCACCGAAGCCGGTGGTTGGCTGCTGCGGTGTTCCAGGTTTTGGGGGCGGCTCGGTGAGTTGCGGCCCCACCTTGTAACCCGGAGGCATCCCAGGGAGGTTGGGATCGGTGGTATAGCCCGTCTGCCGTCCCTGCGGGTCGAGCACCGACCAAGTCGGCTGCGAGGGTGACGTGCCTCTGTCATAGCCAGCTGCGGCAAAAGGATCGTCAGCTTCTATGGCCATTTGTAGCCCGTCGGCTTGCGCTGATTGTCAGCGACCTTCAACTGTGGATCGGCGCGCATAGCGATGGCTGCAGCTTCGTTGGCTTCTGCCTGCGTCAGTTTGTAGCGTTGCGCCCAATCGCCGAAGCTATGGCTGTTCAGAATATCGGTCGCGGCTTGGTAGACCTTGGCTGAGTGAACGCCGCCGGTCTTGGTCCATTCGCCCTCCAGCTCTGGCTGCACGGGCGTGTAGGGGTTGTTGACATTATCCTGTCTCCAAGCCTCTGCGCGCTGGTCCATGCGCGTGTAGCCTTGGGCGAAGTCTTGCACCGCCTGATTGCGGACCAGCATGGCGTTCAGCAGCTGACGGATCGTCTCCTGCGGCATGGTGCCTGACGGGCTGGCATGCTGCATCAGCTGGGTGAGGCCCAAGCCTGAGCGTACCCCAGGCATCTGTGCTTCCTGTTGGGTAGCCAGGACCAGGAACTCCTTGATAGCTGCGGCCTGTTGTTCTGGAGTGTCGAGCTTCTTCCCTGTCGCCCAATGCAGCCAATCCTGCATACGCTCTGGCATCCAGGTCTGGATTATGTTGTTGAAAGCGGCGCGCGTGTCGAAGCCAGCCCCTGGGTGGATCTCTTGGAGACGATTGCGGACGTCTAGAATGGTCGGGTTGTTGCGCTGAAGTACGGCTGCATTAGTCCGTGCCTCAGTCGCTGCAGCATAGTCTCTGTTGAGACTGTCCCGATCCTGCGCAATGCGGTCAGCAACGCCGGGACCGACCTCGGGGAGCACTGCCGTAGGCGGCCCTGTGGGGCCTGCTGGAGCTGCGGGCTGCGCGGCGGGTGCTGGTGCTGGGGCGGGCGGCGGAGCCTCTGGAGCAGGCTGTGCGGGCGCTGGCGTGGGTGCTGCGGCTGGTGGTTGCTGCTCGGGCCGCAGCTGCACGCCACGCGCCTGGGCGATGTCCTCGGCAGTGATCGTGTCGTTGCCGCCGACCCGCGTCGCGTACGCCGCAAGCCCACCGATTGTGGTATTCCCTTGCAGAATCCGGTTTGCACGGACCGCTGACTGCAACTCGGGAATATCGGCAAGCCGCGTGTTAGACGGATACCGCGTGAGCGCCTTCAGGCCATCGGCACCGAGTAGGTGCGCAAGGTAGAGGGATTTGCCCGAGACACGCCCACCCTGCTCGGCGATGGAGACCGCGTTATGCGCGGTGAAATTCGCCATCGCCTCGTGTTCATACTGCCCGTTATTTGCCCTGAGGTAGCGGCTCATGATTTCATCGTTCGATAGTCCCTGCGTCAGTTCGGGGTGCATCTCGCGCATCTGGTCGGCGAATGTTCCTGGCATCCACTGATAGATGCCATCGGCGCTTGAGCCTTCCCGGTTGGGCTGTGCAACGCCACCGCTTTCGGCCTGGGCGGTATTGGTGGCGTACGTGACGTAGGGATTGCGGCCCGTAGCACCTGTATCGGCACCCGGTCCTGGGGCACCGGGAGCTGCTGCTGGTCCCGGCGGTGGTGGTGCGACACCCGGCCCCCTGGGCGTGGCTGCGCCGCCAGGGATGCCGCCATACGGCATCGTCGGTGCGCCCGATTGCGCTGCGATCTGAGCAGGTGTCGCGATCTCGGGGTAGAAGCGGTTACCGACCATGTAGCCACGCCCGGTCTTCACCGGCATCTGCCCAGCGGCGAGATTCGGGTCGAACACGTATTGCAGGCCGTTCCAGCTGTAGAAGTGCCCCGCCATCTCGCGGTCCTGGCCCTCTCCCTGGTCTGGCAGCAGCATACGCATGACTTTTTGCTGCTGTTCGGGGTGGTCGTAATAGGTCTGACCATCGACGGTATTGAGGTAACCCTGGCTCCAGAGGCGGTCGACGAGATCATTCCAGCCCTGTCGAGAGTTGACTTCGGAAAGGGCCTGTCTGATGTAGTTGTTGCGGTTAACGCGCGCCTGATTCATGATCGCCATGGAGTTCTTGGGATCGCTCGCCATAGCGGCTTTCACGACGGCGGCGTCCCAGTTCGGCAACATGCCGACGCCTTGCACAAATGTGCCTGCACCTGAGCCTTCGCTCTGGAGTTGCATCGAGCCTGGACCTGCCTGGGCGAGTTGCGTCCTGGTTGTGGGGGGTATTGGGGGACTGACAACTGGCGCGGTTGTTGGCGTAGGTTGGGCAGGCTGCTGTGCAGGCGGCGGCAATGGCTGCTGAGAGACCGGCGTGACCGTGGCTGGCTGGTAAGTGCCTAGGCCGGAGATTGGGGGTCGCTGGGGGAACGCGCCAGGGACGTCCTCGAACGTGCCACCAATCTGTGGCTGCTGCCCGGAGGGCACCGCCTCAGTCGTGCCGAAATAGGGCAGCGTCGACTGGGCAGTCGGCTGGGCAGTCGTGCCGTACGTCGCCAGCATGGCGCTCGCTGGAACTGGCTCCGCCGTTGTGTAACCGAGCACGGCTGTTTTGCCCGAGCCAGCTTCGCCACTATCGGTCGGCGATGGGCCGATGCCTCCCGCACCACTGCCCCCACTCGTCGCGGGGTAACCCGTGCCAGTTTGGGATGTGTGCCAGGGAGGGACCGCTTGGGACGGCGGGGTCTTCGGTGCGTTCAGGATGCCGCGCTGGATCTGGTTCTGGATGTCGATCTGCTCGGCTTCCAACTGCGCCTTGGTCGATAGCGGGCCGTAGTAGCCCGCGCGTGCTTGCGCCTCCTGCGCCTGCGCGCCTGCCAGACCGGCTTGTGCGTAGGTTTGCTGCACCTGCGCGTTGGTCAGCGGCAGCTTCGACATCCAGTCGGCTGCTTGCAGGTTCAGAGAGCCGACCAAGCCGCTCATGATTAGAAGGTTCCTGTGAAAGTATTGCCGCTGTAACTACCGCCAGTAGCTGGGCCGAAGCTGTAAGGTCCGGTGTAGCCACCGATGTTGCCGCCAGTGAACGCGCTGAGGAGATTGCCGATATTGCTGTTGCTGAGCAGACCGCTGCTGCCGCTGCCATACGAGCTACCAGAGCCGGTCAGCCCGGTGATGGCGTTGCTGATGCCCTGATTCAGCAGCCCAGTCGAGGTCGTAATGCCGGTGCCCGCCGCGCTCGCCTGCTGCGCCGACGTCTGTCCCACTTGCTGGCCGATCGTGCCGCCGATCTGCCCGAGGTTGGTCGCCGACTGCGCACCAAGCCCAGACAGGCTGTTCAGCGCGTTCATGTAGTTCTGCCAGTTCGAGCTGGCATAGCCCGCCCCCAGTTTCGACAGCTCCCCCAGCTCTCCCGTCGACAGGTTCAGCCCCCTGGCGGCGGCTCCCGCGCCCGACGACTGCGTCGCCTGGGCCAGCGGAAACGTGTAGTACGGGGTCTGGGTGAACTGGTTCCAGTAGTTCTGCAGGTTCGAGGTGCCAGTGCCACCACCCAGACCGAGACCGCCCATGTACTGCGCCAGCGCCGACTGGCCGCCCGAGATCCAGGGCGACAGGTTGGTCTGCGCGGTGTTGTAGACGCCCTCCTGAAAGCTGAGTGCCTTGTTCAGATAGGACAGCTCGGCTTCCGACGCCTTCTTGGCGGCGTTCGAACCCGTGATACCGCTGAACAGTCCACCCGCTATCGAGCCAACGCCTGCGATCGCGCCTCCTATCACCGCTGCCATCAGGCGATCCTCTTCTGCCAATGGGTTTCAATCGGACGATAGCCAAGGTATCGGAATACCGGCCCCAGATCGCCGCGCCCGCGTCCCGGCTTCACATGGAACTTGACCCGCGCGCAGATCACACTGGCGCCATGCTCACGGACCAATGCTTCGGCAACCCGGAACAGCTTCACCCCGAGCCAGCCCGAGCGATAACGGGGATGGATAAAGTAGAGGTCATCGTCAGCAACCGCACGCCGGTAATGCAGCTGTGGCACGATGATGTAGACCGCATAGCCAATCGGCTCGCTATCTTTGCGAGCCACCACACAGGCCTCCACGCCCGCCTGCTCCAACTTCTCGTACAGCTCCCAGTTCATGTCTAAGGGCACTGAGAGGTCTGCTGAGGCCTCGCGATAGTGCATCTGGAGGAGGTGATCCCCCTCGTGGCGCAGCCAGCTGAATCGCTCCTCGTGGAAGGTGACACCACGATGCCGCGCCAGAAGTCTGGGCGGAGGCGGCAGCGGCACGGTCTGTGCTGATAGGGCGAGCGACACCGATCCCGTTCCTGCAGGTTTGGGTCGGGCCATTCCTATGCCCTGAACCACCCTAATCGGGCGCCCTCAGCCTCGCAACTCGCTCTTCCAACGCCCTGATCCTGGTGGTGAGCTGGTCCACCTCGGTCTGCAGCGTCATGGCGCTTTTGGTGGATGCGGCATGGTTGGCGAGCCGCTCCAAAAACTGCTGATGCTCCGGCGTGCTGTAGACCCCACCCCCCAGACCTATGTAGCCCAGTGGCCGATCCGAGAACGGAACGCCGAAGTTGATGACCGGACGGGTCGCCATCATCCCATACCTTGAGAAAGGTCTTGATATATTGCCACTATATTGCGCCTGACCGGGTCGGTGCATTCCAGCTTGATCACCCGCTGCCGCGCCTGTCCCATCTTCAGCCACCGCAACCGGGTTAGGTACTGCCCCTGCCTGCCGATGCTCCGTGGCTTCACCAATGTCGACCACGTCCTGGCGCCATCGTCCGAGACCGACAGGCGCCAGCTGGGGTGATCCGCTGGCAACGCCGTGTCGGGGTTGGGCGTTCCAACGCCGCTCTCGACGCCGATCTCGAACCGCTTCAGGAACACCCGGCGATTGTCCGCGTGGATCGGCGGCCCGATAATCAGCGCCCGCATCGTGCTGTCGAACTCGGTGAACACGTTGTTGTTCACCTGATCGATGCGCCCGCTCAGGCTGTCGCCCAGCAGGATCTCCGGGTAGGCCTCGACCGAGGAGCTGTTGTTCAGGACGCAGTTGACCCGCCAGCGCCCGATGCTGCTATCAGCGTTGCCATCGAGCCAGCTCTCCCGCTCGTGCCAGCGCTTGGTCGCCAGATCCAGCACCCAGGTCGCCCGCGCCACCGGGAAGTTGAGCACGATCATCTTGTGGCCCATCCAGGTGTAGCTGAACGCCCTGGTATAGCGATGCCCGGTGTAGCCCTGCCACTGGCTCTCGATCGCGTGGTTGCTCTGCCGCTCGGGCACGAACCCGTTCAGCCGGTAGAACATCAGGTCGTCACCGAGGAAGAAGATGGTGTTGTCCTCCAGCACCACCGAATAAGGCGCAATCAGCCCGCGCTGGATCAGAGCGCCGAACGACCGCTGGAAGGGGAACGTCGGCGCCTGATTGCCCGCGTCGTACCAGACCTCGCAGCGCTTCTCACCGAAGATGAACAGCTGCTCGTGGCTGTTGGCGATGGCCACGGTCAAATCGGGGGTCGCCTCCTTCGAGGCCAGCTGTTCGGAGGTGAATGACACCCCGCTGGTGTCGCTGGAATTGACGATCGGCGTGATGCCGTTCCACTGCGGCGGCGCCAGGAAGAACTGCTGCGTGCCGACGCGGTCGAACACGAAATAGGTATCGAAATAGGTGACCGTGTGCGCGGGGAACCAGTTGATGTCGCTGATCTGGTGAACGCCCGTGCTAGCGTTCCAGGTCCATCCGGTAAGGCCGTCCACCCAGCAGATCGTGGCGCCGTTGTTGTCGATGCTGCAACCGTTCACGCTGACCGAGGTGCCGCCAAGCCATGTCGCGTTGCCCGTATGGTCGATGCGGTAGAAGTTCTTGGTGGTGACCGCATAGACGAGACCGCCCATGGTGGTGAAGGCCATGACCGGGTCCGAGCCAAGATTGGCGAATGGGGCGGTACCGGGGTGCATCCACACGGCCACCGGGGACTTGCTCTTGGCATCCTGGATCGACTGCTCGCAGAACATATTAACGCATCGGCTCGCGTTGAACGGAGCCGAGTTGCTCTGGTAAGTCTGAACGAGCCAGTCGGTGATCTGCGGCATCAGGTGTTCCGCTGATCCGGGAAGTTGCTGACGCCGAAGTAGATACTCTCCGGCTCCCGATCCCAGGCCATGCACGAGGCGATCTTGGCCGCAGCGATCGACTGGATCATCTGAAACCGCTCCGCTGGAACATCATACTCCGGCGCAAGCTCCACAGCTAACTGATAGCGCAGGCAGGATATCCACTCCTGCGGCAAATCTGCCGTATCGCTCTGCGAGACGAAGTCCTGCAACGGGCGCTGGGCGGTGAAGGTCATGGCGGTCCCGACGTTGATCGGATTCGGCCAGACGTTGATCAGCCCCCGGACCAGTTGGGGGTCATAGAAGAACGCGGTGATCTCTCCCAGCGAGTCCTTGTTGGGGATCGCGCCGTAGTCAATGCGGCTGTAGATCGCCATTGGCGTCTCGATACGCGGCGGGATGCCGGTGTTCCCGGCAAAGATCAGGCGCCGCCCTGCGGGCACCTTGAGCGGGCGCATCAGGTCGGTGGTGTAGTCGAGCACACGGGCGCCCGAGGCGGCCTGGGACGGCATCGGCGTGACCAGATTGACGGTACTGCCCGCCACCGAGCCGACGCGGCTCCAGAACAGCGTCGGCGGCGTCTGGCCCTGCTGGTCGAGCACGATGCCGATCCAGTCCCCTGCCAGGATGGTGTTGCGGGGATCTGTCGTCGCCGCGACCTGGATGCTGGTGGCTCCTGCCAGCGCCGGGGTGGTGAGATAGGTCTGCAGCCAGTCGTTCGCGGGACAGGCGTGGTCGGTGGTGCCTGGACCGATGGCGTAGGTGCGCTGCAGAGGCTGCAGGAACAGGATTGCCTCGATCTCGCTCCAGACGTGGATGCCGCTGGCCTGGAAGTGCATCATCAGCCCGTTCAGGGCGTCCAGGGCGTCATCGTATTCCTCGGCGGGCGGCGTCTCGCCTGACTGGATGGCGCTGATCAGGCGCATTGCGCCTGTGATGATCTTGTATGATGGGGGGTTCCAGCTGTAGTCGCCTGAGGTTGCCATGACGCCCGTCTATGCCTCACACCGTCTGGAAGTGGCGCCGCTCATGCTACACACCCGCTACTGCGGCCCACGTACCTGCTCCTGCGCTGACATAGAGCCGTGCGCCAACGCCACCACTGGTATTGGAATAGATCGAACCGACCGGCTGTGTGCTGGCAGGTGCCCCAGCGCCCGATGTCCATGTCGGTCCTGAAGCACCTTGCCGGAACTGGGTATTTGCCTGAACGGTAGTCGTTGATATCAGGGTGGCGCCCGTGATGCCACCGGCAGTGTCGAACGTCACGGCGGTTGCCAGTGATCCGGCTGAGGAACAGACACGAAGCAGCAAGTTGCCGTCAGACACCGCATTGCGCACGTCGTGCGAGAACATCCAGCCGTTCTTCGCCGTGTTGACTCGCTGTATGGCAATAGCAGCGTCATAATAGACATTCAGGCCGAACGCACTGAGCGCACCCGAGGCGCTGCCAGTTGCATAATACGCCAGGAATGGATCGCTGTTGGCGACGACGGTATCACCGATCTGCAACATCTGCGCCGAGCCGGTGTTCAGCGCCAAAGTCTGACGCACATTTAATGCGCCGGTCGCCGTACCGCCATTAACCTGCAAAATGTTGACGCCGTCATCCGTGGTTGTTCCGAATAGCCAGCGCGCAATTCCGGACGTTGGTGCGGTAACCCGCGCCTGCTCCACATCGTGCGTACAGAAAATCAGCCCGTCATACCCCGCTAGGATCGTGCTGCGGTTATAAGTCCCATACGTCGTGTTGAGATAGGTATCCGCATTGCCGACACCACCGATGCGTGCGCTGTTATTGTAAAACAGAACCAACGCGCCATCCGCCGTGTTGGTGTTACCGCCATTCAGCACGATACGCCGCTGGCCGGTGCCGTCACCAATACCGATCTCGGCGCCAACCGGATTGAGTGCGGCGCCGGTAGCAATTCCCACCTTGTCACTGGGGATCAGGATGCCATGCGATGCGCCCCACAACGTCATGATCTGGTTAAACGCGCCGCCAAATCCGGCGGCGCTGTAGTTGCCGATCGCACCAATTGTCGTACCAGCAGCGGCAAACAGCATCGCAGCTCCATCAGCAGTCGCTGAGTTACCACCATTCATATAAAGACGCTGTGAACCTGTACCGAGACCGGCGTGTATCGTGTAGGCCGGAAACACACCATTTCCGACATAGACCGCCAACCGGTCGTTCGGCACCACTACGCCATTTCCACCGCCATAAATCGTCAGGTGTGCATCATACGCACCACCCTTGACCGCACTGTAATTGCCGATGATCCCGCCGACCGTGCCGCCATACTCAAACTGGAGTTGCGCCCCATCATTCGCGTTGGTGTTGCCGCCGGAAATGATAATCTTACTATTGCCCTGCTGATCGCCTGACGTGATATCGTTCTGGAATAGGCAGGCCCCGCCACCGCTCACCAGCGTATTCTGCAGCGCCGACGGCCCCATCATCATGGCCGCATGCAGCGGGAAGTCCACATACCCCGTGTATACAGAGTTGAACGTGGCGCCGGTATCGAAATACACCCCGCCGACCGTGGGGCTGCCCATCGACTCGTCATACAAGCCGAGATAGCTGATGATGTTGCGGTTCATCGCGGCGCCGATCATCGCCACGGCATAGGGGTAGTTGACCATCTCAACGAAGCCGCCCGAGATGATGTTGCCGTGAGACCCAAGTGAGATGCCGTAGAAGTAATAGGGTGCGCCTTGCGCCTTCGCGGAACCGCAGTTGCGGTTGACCGTGCAATTCCTGACCACGACGATGTTCGCGGCCTCGCCGAACTGCACGCACTCGCGGATGCTATCAAATTGGCAGTTCTCGATTGCTGAACCATAGCCTTGGAACCCGGCTAGCGGGTTATCGGTCTGCAACGCTCCAGAAGCTGATGACGTGATCCCACCAAGCCGGATCGCATCCTGCACGCAGGTCTGACCATTGTTCGCCTGATTGCCGAGAAAGCGGCAGTTGTTGACCTTCAACACCGTGTTGGTGGTCTGGATGAACAGATAATTTGACGTCCCGCCATCGATGAAAGTGATGCTGTCGATCTCCAGCGTGCCCATGCCGCGCGTGTCGATCTTGGCGACGTGGCCGAAGGCATCGCCGCCGCCATAGCGCATGTCGATCACGGTGCCGCTGCCGGCCTGCTGCGGGAAACTCTGTCCATTCCATCCATAGTTCGCGCTCACACCACGCAGGCTGATCGGGCGCTGCATCGGCTGAACACCGGTACCGCCCATATTGGTGTAGGGAATGTTCATTGCCCCTAGCATCAGGCACGTTCCGTGCGGGAACTGAAGAATGCCGCCTCCTACGGAGCAGATATAGGAAATTGCGTTGTTGACTGCAGCGGTGTCGTCGGTTGTGCCGTCGCACATTGCGCCGAAATCGAGCACGTTTAGCGCAACAGCCGCGCGATCCTGCGCCGAACGGGATGTACTCGCTCCGGTCGCCGTGTAATTCAGCGCCCCGGTCACTGTCGCCGCACCGGTCACTGTAACCGCACCGCCGCTCGGATTGAGCACAAGTGTTGCCGCGCTCGCCGTCATCGTCACGTTGAACATCGGCTCCAGCGTCTTCGTAGTGTTATCGCTGGTCACCAGGGGTGGTGGGAACGGTTTGTAATTGGTGCCCGCTCCTGTGACGTTCACCGTCAGGATACGCCATGCGGCGGTGGTGATAGCAGCACCGGTACCAGCGCCACCGGTCACTGCTACCGGATTTGCCGGCAGCACGGTGTAGGAGCCGGGCGTGTAGGTGAAGTCGATGATAGCGCCGTTGGTATCGACAGCAGCCACGGTCGCAGTCGCCGTCGTTGTAAATGTACCGCCAACCAATGTCAGCACATTGCCGACCGCATACCCGGTGCCGCGATTGCCGACGATCGACTGCGCCCGGCGCAGGCCCATCGTGGCGACTGTTGCGGTCGCCGTCGTGCCGCTGCCAGCCGGCGCCGACACGGTGAGCGCCGGGATGGATCTGAACTCTCCGCCCTTGACGACAGTGATCGTGTTGACCACTGCGGTCTGTGCCTGCACGCCGTCGCGGGTCGTCAGCGTCGTGCCGGTGACCGTAAGACCACCGATATCCCCCGCACCGCTGATTGCCGCACCGGTCTGCTTGTAACCGAAATAGTTTAACTGGATGTTGGTGAAGTCGATCCCCACGGCGGCTGCTGCCGCACGTGATCCGGTCGGTTGCAGCAATGTGGCGTAATTGCCAAGGATCGTTCCGGTGGGTTGCAATGGCCAGTAGCCATTGTTGACGCCGATGGAGTAGGCCACGTCAAAACCGGGTGGCGTTGCCGTTAACCCATTACCTTGGGTAGCTACACCAAAGGCTGCATCCATCAGCCACGCGGCAGTTGTGCTGGTGGACCACTCGACGGTCCAAATGCCAATCCGATTGATGGCGGGATGATACAGCGAGAGATCGGTCTCAATCCCGGTGAGAGCACGATAGCCGTAGGAGCCGATGCTGCCTGCATCCCGGTTCAGTGCCAATACGTCCAGCCCGTAGTTGTTGCCGCGCTCATCGCCCGGCGAGCCGCCATTCCAGTAATCGCATTCCAACCATGTTGAGAGACCCGTATAGAATGCTCCTGCACCAGTCGCGGTTGGTGTGTCTCCTTGCATCGTCATGTTGATGTTGACGCCGTCGCGACCGCCAGTCATCACGCTAGGAGAGCCGCCGCCGAACGCGCTATTGAACTCGAACGCAACCGCGCCGCTTGGTGAGTTAACACGATCGTTGTCGACATTGAACGTCCACCAGTTCGGCGCGCCGCCGCTGGTAACGTTGCCGAAGAACTGGCTGTGACCGACGAATGCCACCCCAGGCGCGGTGCCGGTATAGGTCTGCAGCTGGTTGACGGTGAGCGAACTTTGACCCGACGGTGTGCTGGCGGCCGCCAGTTTGGGCGCCGTCAAGGTGCCGGTCATCGTTCCGCCAGAGATCGGGACGAAGCTCCCAAGTGAGGCAGTCGCTGCATCGACGTACTGTTTGGTGACCGCGCCGAGCGCTGCTGTTGGATTTGCTGACAGGATCAACGGGCCAGTCATAGTTGCGCCAGCAATCGGGACATACAGTGACGCAGCTACACCATACGGTGCCCACTTGGTGCCGTCCCAAGAAAAGATCCCGTTCGGTCCGGTGAATTGCTGGCCGGTGGTCGGAGAACTGGGGAAATCAAGCGGCATCGCGTCACCTATGCGGTAGTACTATCAGTCAACAGGCCGTAGCTGGCCAACGCCGTCAGTAGGTTCTTGATCGCAGTGTTGCCCGCGCATGCACCCGATATCGTCGGCTTGGCGATCGGGGTCGCGCTGTTGAACCCTAAATTGGATGTGAACTGCAACCCGCCAGTGCCGGATGCAGAAACTGTCGCAACACTCGACGTAGCAGCTCCTGCCGTCAGGGTGACGGCATTGCGCGTCGCATCTCCAACACGTATGCCACCAAACAGTGCTGTTGTCAGGATGATATCAGCTCCGTCCGACCATACTTGCGCAACATATGCCGGTGGTATCCAATACGTTGTTCCAGCCTGCCCAACCACGCCCCAGTTATGACCGCCCGTCGTGCCGTTCCGTATCCACCAAGTTTTCTGATATCCGCCTGCCGGTATCTGACCAGATGCATCCGCAGCTAACGATCCGATGAAATTAACAAACGAAACACCTGTGCTAGCGGACGTGTACACGGTCCCGTTGGCAGCAGTCGGTGTGGTCGAGCCTAGCATCCGCGCAGCAAACGCCGTCGTCGCTGTGTTGGTCGTGTTTTCGTCACCAATGGCCTGGGTAACAGCCGAGCCGATGGTTGGCTGGTTACTACCACCGTTCAGCGACCACATAATGTTACCGTCGCCAGCATAACCTGCCGGTGGTCCTGAGCCAAGCGGTCCAACCTGTCGCAGCGCGGCCATCTGATACGTGCCGCCATAGTACTCGCAATCCACGATGCTCTGATACGTTGGCGTCGTCCCTGGAACTGTGTAATAAACCACATTGCTGCCGATATAATTATTCTGGCCAGCTACGATAATTAGACTGCCTGCCGATTGAGGATTGATGAACCGGTTGCCTTCTACTACCATACCGGTGGCAAATCCCTGTGAACGCGAATAATTTCCAGTCCCGCCGGTCGCACCAGCTACGGCAGCGGATGGTAACTGTATCGTCAGCGTGTTCGCGTCTACCACCGACAGCACGCGCACTTCATTGCTATTATACGGAATGCCGGTAAAGGTCACACCGTCGATCGTCATGTTCGGCACGTGTATCCAGGCACCGTTGATTGATACGTCCGCTACCATGCCATGGCTGGGATAGGCCAACGTTGCCGTCGTGCTGCCTGCTGTAGTCGTGATCGGATTGGTTAGAGCGACGGCACTGCTCCCTACAAGACTAATGGTTAGCACAGTTCCATTAACGTTGGTAAAAGTGTTGCCACTGAAAATGCTACCGAACGTGTTGCCCCGATGCACGATACCACCGTTGCCGGTCCCGGACACACCGATGTAGTGGTTGTTCACGAACGCGATGCGCCGGCTGACGCTTCCATAGCCCAGACTATCGAAATTGCTGACGCAAGTACCGGTGTTGGTGCCATACAGTTCGAACACATTATCCGCGATCACGATATCGCTGGTCGTGCCGCAATAGGTAACAGGTGAAGCCTGGGTCGTCGGCACGGCATTCATGTTGATCGGGTTCATCGATGCGCCACCGTTCGGCAGCATCCGCACCGTGTTTGATATGATGCGGCCTCGCGTCAGTGTATCCCAATGATCGTGACCAATTACACAGTTGGTTGAGACATTTCCACGTATCTCGAAATCATCACAGCCGATCAGCGCAGTCGGGTTCATACCAATGATTTGGCCTTGGAACTTACAGTTCAGAATTTTCACCTGGGTTGCCAGCGCGAAGCAGATCGTCTTGGCGCTGCCACCAGTATTCTGCGCACCGGCATTGATCTGTAAGTCACGTACGATAATATCGTGATCGATCTGGTTGGCGGGCGTTGTCTGCACATAATAGGTGGCACTCAGCTTCTTGAATTGGCCACCCGGCCAAATAAAGGCATTATAATTCGAAATCACCGCACCTATCGTAGTTGAACCCTGCGAGCCAACAATACCGCAGTTGATGATTTCGCTCGACGCGCCATTACCCCACATCTCGGTTTCTGAATACAGCAGGATCATGTTGCCAACTGCGTAGCGTCCGCTCGGTACATACAATCGACCACCACCAATAGCATTGATCTGATTAGCAGCAGCCTGAAACGCCGACGAGTTGTTGGTGCCCCATGCTACGTAGCACGCAGAATTGCTGAACGGCGTACCGATACTCGCATTGACTGTAACCTGAGTTGGCGAAGTGTAAGCTGTGATTGTAACAAAGTTCACCCACGGCGATGCCGGTATTATCCCAGGCCCGGTCGCTCCCATCGCGCCAATGATTTTACCGACATCACTGGATACGAACAGATTGGCACCAACCGTTACCGCATTGCCGGTCACACTCACACTAGTGGTCGTAGTCTGCGCGTCAGCCTTCGCGCCGTAATCTAGCACATTGATGCTATCCGCCGCACGATCCTGTGCCGCTCGTGCTACCGAACCTCCGGTCGCGGTATAATACAGCGGCCCTGTAACTGGTGCTGGCGACGGTGCGTTGAAGTTGTTGACGTTGATCCACTGCTGCGAGTTGCCATCGTCGTACCACATATACAGCAGGCCGCCTGTGGTATCGAACCACAGCATGCCCACCAACGGGGTTGTCGGCGGCGTAGCGCCGACAATAGCGTTAGCACCAGCGCCTGCCACGCCAGCCCACTTCGTGCCGTCCCATCGATATACGGTGTTGTTGGGGCCGGAGACGGCTTGGCCGATGGTGGGGGTGTCGGGGAAATCGAACAAAGCTATGGCCTCCCTACCAGGGCTTCGAGCACCTCAATCCGCGCCGCCAGCTGCTGGATCGCACCGACACAGCGGGCCAGGATCGGGGCCAGATCGAGTGACTTGAACAGCTCTGGCTTGCTGCCGTCCGCCAAGGTGGGCGAATCGGGGACGATCACACAGTCGCTGGCATGCTCGAGCAATTCGTCCGCAATCAGCCCGTAGGGCGCATGACGCTCGATCTCGTCAGTTGGCTCGCCCTTGACCCGCTTCAGCCAATCGAAAGCATGCACCCGGAACCGCATGAGATCTGCCAATGCGTCGCCGGGTGCGGAGATGTTGGTCTTCAGCCTGTGGTCGGAGAACGGAGTCGCGGACCAATACATGTTGCCGTGCGTGTTGGTGTAAGCGAACATGATGCTGGAGCCAGCTGCGAACCCGACGTAGTCACCAGCGATGCCGGTGTATTGGATGCCGTAGTTGAAACCGACCTGGACCGTGCCGTTGATAGTAGCGTTGCCGTCACATTGCACGTTGCCGGTGGAATGGACGGTGCCGCCCTGAACGGTACCGCCCTGGATGGTGCCGCTGACCGTCAGAGACGGGGCTGTGCCGGGGCCGTTCGAGGCAAAGCCTCCACCCCCGAATGTGGTCACTCCGGTGGAGCGGGGGATAGACATTGGAACGTCTAGAAAGGCGCCCGCATCGTTGTAACGAGCGATGGCAAAGTCTGAACCGGCATTGCTGCCGCTTTCAGCGGCACTGTTACCTATCTGAAGCAGCCAACGAGCGTTGGCACCAGTAAGACTGACAAGCTGCCGCGCCTGCCCTGCGTTGGCTGTCAAACTGATCTGGGCAGCGGAGCCTGCGGTGCGGGCGTCCAGCGCCACCTGCGTGGCGGGGCCTGTGAACGTCAGGGTGTTGGTCATGGTGCCGCCGGTCGTCAGCACACCACTCGCGCCCGACACGTCGCCAGAGGTCAGTGTGACCGCCCCGGTACGGGTGTTAAAGCTGGAAACGCCAGCCGCGACGCCCGTCCCACTCGACGCCGCCGTCACGCGGCCCTTCGCGTCCACCGTGATGTTCGCAAAGGTATAGCTGCCTGCGGTGACACCAGTCGTCGGAAGGGCAGGGTTTGGGTAAGTGCCCGAGAGATCCCCGCCAGCGGTAGCCCCCACGGCCAAGCGGCTGGTGTCTGACGGGTGTACGTGGTCGCCACGAGCATATGCCGTCGCAGTGCCCGCTGCTGCGGTGCCGTCCATCAAGGGCGGCGTGGTCGACGGCACCCCTGCGGCATGGACATCGACGTATTGCTTGGTTGCTGCGCCGAGTGCCACCGTCGGGTCCGCTGCCAGGATCAAGGGGCCTGTAAGGGTGCCTCCAGAGAGGCTGAGATATCCACCAATGGTGCCGACATTGGTCGCCACCACCCACTCTGTAGACGTCGGATCGGTGTACCAGACGTAGAGCTGCACATCGGTCGTGGAAAACCATAATTGCCCGGACTGCGGCGTCCCCGGTGGGCTGTCCCCTACGTAGGCATAGGCCGCGCCGCTACCGCCGCCAGCGCCACCGCCTGCAACGCCGACCCATTTGAAGCCATCCCACCGGTAGGTGGCTCCATTGGACCCGGTGACGGTGGTGCCAGACGCTATCCCGGACGGAAAGTCGTAAATGGTCAGTCCTCCTCAGTGTTTGACGCAGGCATTGGTTGACGCGTCGGAGGCCGTGGCGGTGGCATCGGCGGCTGCTGCGGCTGAAGTTGGCTGACCAGCTTGGTGATCAGGTTGCGGCTTGCTAGCTCGATCAGGAAGCAGACAACGTTCCACTCCTGCGCCTCCATAGTGGCGGGGAGCGGGCGAGTGGGGAGGAAATTAGTCTGCTGTGGCGGCTCGGGAGGCATGTCCATTATCGCATTCTCCTTAGGGCAATCCTGGTTCCGTTCATGTCACACACCCGCCACGGCATTCCAAGTACCGGCGCCGGCACTGACGTAGAGCCGCGTACCGACCGCACCATCCGTGCGCAGAAACAAACTTCCCGCAGGCTGAGTTCCGGTCGCAACGCCCGTACCACTTCGGATATTCGGTGCGCCCGACGCGCCGATTGTCACGCCGGTACCGCTGCCGTTCAGTATGATGTTCGTGCCGTTCAGTGTGTAGGTCGAGCTGGTGATTGTCATAGGCGCTGAGGCAGTGCCTAGGTTCAGGAAGCCCGAGCCACGCGATACGATATTCACGCTGGCGTTGGTCGGGCCTTGGGCCTGCATAACTATGCCGCTCGCGCCGTTTGATAATTGGAAATATGCGCCTGCTCCAAGGTTGGACAGTATGAATGCCGGCTGCGCCACGCCAGCTATTGTGTAGTAAGTGTGTTGCAAATTCAGATCATCGCGCGAGAAGATCACCTCGTCGCCAACCGGCGTGTATCCAGCGCCTCCGGTCGGTATGCCAACAGTGATCGTGCCAAGACAGTTCAGCATTGCGGCACGCGAGAACATGCCCGCCGACTGGCTCAACCGCAGCGGACCGCTGACATCCTCTACGCGCAACTGATGCCGGCTGGCGTTGTTCACCGCCAAGCTGTCTGCCAGCGCGTAATAATAGAAGCACGGCATCCCCTTGATGCGCATCCGGTAACCGCCGCCAACCTGCGACTGCGGACGGATAGCGGTCATGGTCAGCCGTGGATTGCCAGCACCATCGGTCAGTCCGTTCTGCAAATCGAATACGTTGTCATGGATGGCAACCGTTCCCTCCAGCGTCAATTGCTGGTTGAACTGCGCGCTGGTCCAGTCATTACACAGCGACAGCACCGACAACGTCGCGGTGTTCGGTCCAAGATAGCTCACCCGATTACCGACAATCCGGATTTCGGACGGTAGCGTGACCGCACGCAGCGTATCATAGACCGAACCTGCCGAAGGGCCGGACAGGTTCATCAGTTCGACCACGGCACTCGCACCAATCGACGATCCGGTATTGTCGATGACGATCTTGCAGCCGCTCAGCTCGAACAACCCGTACATCTCGTAGAGATCGCTGCGCAGGCCCATCACGCCGAGCGCCGACCCGGTCAGCGTGATCGTGCAATTCCGCACCCGGCAGTTGCCGCCACTGAACCACAGCGCCCGATCACTGCCGCCCGAATAGTTCAAAGCAACCAAGGCACCATCGACATCGATGTCATGCCCCCAATGCGCACCGATGCCGCCATCGAACGAACCGCCGCGCACCCGGATCATGTTGCCGGATTGCGCGTCGATGCCGCGCCGCGTCTTGCGGGTCTGACAGTCGATATAGCTGATGAAGTTAGACCCGCCGTTGTTGAAACCGTAGTTCGTCGTGCCGGAACCCCGGATATTGTCCACTACGCACCGCTCGAACTGGACATTAGTCGTGTTGGTACAGACGAACCCCTGCTGGATGCCGACCGTCGCACAGTTCGACAGGATCTGGCAGCCGCGCATCGTGACGTTGGCGCGGTTGATCGTCACAACCCGGTTACGCTCACCGCCGGTATTGCCGCCGGGCGGGTCGCTCATCACCACGACAAGGTTCTCGATCGTGATCTGGCTACGCATCACCTGCGCGGTGACCGCGGTGCCCGTCCCCGGCCATGTCAGGGTATCACCGATCGGCGGATAGATATCGCCGGCATCGCTCCACACAGTGAAACCAAGCTGTTGAGTAAACGCCGTGCTGCCATATCGGCCAATCAGTGCATCCGACTGGGTGATGTAGACATACTGCCCGCGTCGTCCGCTCAGGCCGGTGATCTGCGGACTGCCGCGATACAGATCGCTCCATCCGGAATACTCGCCCGACGCTACCGTAAGCAGGTCGGCAGCAAGATACTGAATGGTGACAACCTGCGTGCTTTGGCCGTTGTTCGTGGCAAGTATCTGCGCACCCGGTGCAGCCCGTCCTGACGTGTAAAACGTAAGCCCATCCGCTGTAAGTGTCTTTGGCAGAAACCAATCCAGTTGATTATCCCGGCAATAGTTCAGATAGGTCTGAAAGTTAGATGTCTCATCCGTGCCGTTGAACAGCACACCGAAGTCATACGCAGAAGCATACCCGATGCTATGCAGCCTGTTGTCAGCGTACTGCTTGGTCGCTGCGCCGAGCGGAGCGGTCGGATCGGCGTACAAGATTAGCGGTCCCGACATCGTCGTGCCGTTGATGGGTACGTAAGACCCGCTTGCTCCGAAGTTGTTCGCGACGACCCACTCGCTCGACGTCGGATCGACATACCACACATACAGCTGGGTATCGATGCTGTTAAACCAGAACTGGCCTGGGTTCGGCGGAGAGGGCGCCACATCACCGACATAAGTCCCGCCGTTGGTGACGCTGCCGGTGCCCGCGACGCTCGTCCACTTCACGCCATCCCAATAGTACAGCTCGCCCTGGCTGCCCGTGACGGTGGTACCAATCGGCGGATTGTTCGGGAAATCAAACGGCAATGGCTTATCTCCCCTCGAGCTGACGCTTCAGCGCGTCCAACTCGGTCTTGAGTTCCTTGATCGCATTCACCGCCACCGCGAGGATCATGCTCTCCTGGATTGCCTTGGCATCCGGCAGATCGGGCATCGGCATCGTGGTCACTGCCTCAGGCAGCACCCTGGCCAGTTCATCGGCGTCGAAGCCGATCTCGCGTCCGATATTGCCGCGTCCCGCGCGCATGAACCCGATCGGCGTCAGTCGTTGCAGAACGTCGAGACCTTCTCTCGCGGGCACAATGCTCTGCTTCAGTCTCGGATCAGAGACATTCGTGTAGGGGCCATTACCGCCGGTCCACGAGATCACGTTGTAGCAGGTGCCGCTCTGGCCGTTCCAATACCACATCGCGTTGTTGGCAAACGCCCAATACCCGATGTCGGTGGTTAGATCCATGGAAATGTAGTTTGAGGCGCTGAAGGAAAAGCTTCGTGTGCTGCCGGTCTGGAGTATGCCAAACGAGCTGTCGCCGTAGGCATAAACTTCCGAACCAGCCGCGATCAGGCCAGCCGCAGATATGAAATCGGCTGCATACAGTTTGTCGCCAGAGACGGTGTCGCTGGCGGCGATGGCACCGGTACTGACGATGTACGGTGCAGTGAGTTGGGATGTCGTATTAATTGTGGGGGCATTGATGGTGGTGGCATTGACCGTGCCGGTAGTGACTGAGCTGTCCACCCATAGATTGCCAGCGCCGGTCAAATACATCAGCACCCCGGACGGACCATACCAGGAGCGGGTACCGTTGGTGGCGTCCCAGTAATCATACCACGCGTTCGGGGTGGCGCTTTGGAACTGCTGGATCTTGCTGCCATTGGGGGCGACGCTGAACCACCAGTCAGTGGCAGTGCCTGGGCCTTGGATATAGAGCGTCGGCGTGGTGATGTGCTGGCCCGCGTAAAGAACCCCAGCGACGTTTAACCCGCCCGTGACCGTACCCCCTCCGAGCGGGAGATACGCTCCCGTCATGCCCGAGTTGTTGGCAATCACCCACTCCGACGAGTTCGGATCGGTGTAGTAGACGTACAGCTGGGTGCCGACGTTATCGAACCATAGCTGCCCCCCATACGGATTGCTCGGCGGCGTCGCTCCGATCTTGACCGCACCAGCTGCCGCGAACGCCTGCGCCAGCGTCATCTGTCGGGTGCTGGGCGTCTGCCCCGCCTGCCACGCCGCCATCGTGTCGGTGGGCTGCGGCGCAATCGCAGGCGGCAGCTGCCCGATCGTGATGATCGTCTCGGTCACTGTCCCTGTCGGGGACGGCCACGCCACTATCGTCTCCAAGGACTGCGGCGGCGCAGGAGGTCCAACAGTGAAGAGTGCTGCGCTCATGTTGTCGCCGATATGAAGTCGCCTGCGTCGTCCAGGATAAATTGCTCGACATCGGTCCCGAGCACCGGGATCGTGGTCAGCCCGCTCGGGCCAAGGTCGATGACCACATTCTCCAGCGGATCGCCGTAGTTCCCGGTCATGCCGAAGTCATTGTACGGACCACCCACACCAACCGGCAGGGGCGGCGTCAGCCAGAGCTGATTGCCCGCAATGTAGTAGACGACAGGATAGTACGGCTCGCCGCTGTCGAGCATGACATAGACGCGGTCGCCCAGGTTGAAGCCCGCGACACTGTCCACTGTGATAACGCCTTCCTGGCGCGGCGTCTTGGCGGTCACCCAGGTGGCGACGATGACGAACTGGTTGGGCTGCCTCGGACGTGCCTCTGGCACCGTCTGGTCGTCGTATATTCCGCGAACGAAATCCTGCGGGTGCTGCGCTTCCCAGCGCTTCGTCTCGACGATCAGGTTACCGGTCTGGCCGCCGGGGATCTTCCTGGCACGCGAGCGACGGACCTTGAACCCCGAGATATCATCGAGGATGTAGTAATCTGCCGGCTTGTAGAACCACGCCTCGGTCACGACGCACTCTCCAGCCAATGCACCGAGATATCCCACGACCCGCCGGTAAGCCCCGAGGTCGCAATGCACAGCGTGTTGGTTGCCCCACGCAACACCGCCAGCTCTTGCGTTCTGGGTGTCGGTAGCCACACCACAGCGATCGTGGTGCCACCCTGATTGGCGGCTGACATCTGATAATTCTGGGCGCGGATAGTGCCGACCGTCGTCCCCGCCACGGGCGCCGTCCCGTAAGCGGTTACCGAAGCGGTCGCGGGCGGATCTAACCCATCAGAGGGAATTACAGGTACCGTCGTGGGCGTGCCCCCGGTATTGAGGCTGGACCGCAGGACCAGCGACATATCGACCGTCGTGGCATTGTTCGTCTGCCCTGAGATCGAAACACGCTGCACACGGACGACCTGCGAGGCGCTCCCAGTGAGACAGAAGAGATCGCCCGCCGCAGTATTGGCTAGATTGACCATGGCAGCCGAGTAGTCGGGCGGGTTCGAGAACGACGACCAAGCACCGCACCAGTCAGTAGGATGGACGATCGGCCACAGCGCATTGAAGCCAGGAAGCAGCGGTGACGCAGCTGGAGGAAGTCGCAAACAGAGCAGATTAGGCCCGGTCTGCTGGCTGTACGCACAACTTGAGCACGCTGGTGTGATGCCAGCACGCTCGCTCATTGCTCGAACCGCCCACACCAGTCGTCCGCCGTCACCGTGGGGTAGTAGCTCTCCCCCGGCCGGTGGACGTTGCAGATCGGCGGCTCGTAATGGCACAGCCACCGGTCCGCCGCCCGCGCAGGCTCCGACCAGCGGCAATTCGGACAGCGGTTGGGATGCGCCTCGGCACGCTCCTCAAAGCGCGCGGCGGTCTCCTCTATCTCCGCGAGGGCGTGGCGCCGCCGATGCTGCGAGTGAGACATTCATCTCTCACTGATTGGGCAGGTTCTTGGTGAACGTCGCGATGATCGTATAGGTCGAATTGGCCGCCGCGCCCAGGGTTGTGAACAGGATCGACCCGGTGGCGCCCGCCGTCCCTGGAGGCACCACCAGCCCACCGAACCCGTTGCGCTCGCCCAGGAAAGTCCAGTGATCCGATGTTCCCAATGCCAGCAGATCCACATTGGCCGTCGCCTGCCACATGATGCGCAGCGCCATCTGGCTGATCGAGAACTTGATCTCGGTCATCGCCAGATGGGTGCCCGGATAGAGCATCTGGCCCGACATGCGCCAGCCCAACGGCCCCGTCGCGGTGGCGTCGACTTTTACGACGGCCACCTCACCCGTGGCATCGGACACATTCGTGAATTTCCCGACCGCGAATCTGGGACCGTTCTCGAGCCACTGGGTGGTGACGCTATCGGCCATGGTTCAGACAATCGCCTGACCAAACATGCCGACATTGACGCCGTAGCAGCCCGCGCCGTTCCAGGTCGGCGTCATCGCCTGCAGATTCGGGTGCTGGTAAAGCGTCCAGCGCTTGGTGCCGTCCGAGGCGTTGGGGGGCGCCCAGGTGCCCTTGGGATCGCCGGTCAGGGCGGTTGGCGGCGAGGTGGTGACCCCATTCACCAGCGTGCCGGTGCCGTAGTGCTGGACGTTGTTCCAGAACCCTTCCAGCGCGCTGATGGTGTTGCAGAAGAACGGCAGCCCAAAGACGTCCGCCTGCCCCACCGAGACGTTCGACCCCGACAGCGTGCCGGTGCAGACCACCGAGATAATCGCCTTGAAGGTCTTGGTCGTCACCACGCTGCCCGCGTTGGCCATGGTCATCGTGGCATGCTGCAGATAGCCGTACATATCGAGGCCGGTGATCGTCACCGTGGCGCCACTGTCATTGCCGACGCTGGTGATCCTGACCGCGCGCGCCAGCATGGTGGTGCCGTCGTAGCAGCCGGTGAGCTGCCTGCCCTGGCCGAAAAGACGGTAGGTCGGCGGCCCGTCGATCCAGCGCTCGGCGCCGGTTGTGACGTACAGGCCAGACAGCGTGACTGGCGGCCCGCCACCTACAGTGATACCGCCGCCGGTCGCAGGGATCAGCGTCATCGGCGTGCCCGACACCGGGATGGCCGCCGCCACGATGGTCGCCGCCGCCGCCGTCGACGGCACCTGATCGACCTGCGGATACGCCGCCAGATCGGGCCACATCATGACCTCGGGCACCGAGGTGCTGTACCCCGTCTTCCACTGCATCCTGGCGTCCTGCACGCCCGCGAACACCGCGTCGGCGGAGGGACCGACGGTGGGTGGCTGCGTGCCAGACGTGCCACCGATCGGCGGGGCAAACCGCCCCATTACGCGGTGGGCGGGGGCATAAAGTGCGGTGCGTGCCATCGTTCAGTCCTTTCAGCGCACAGAGTGCGGGGCAGAAAGCTTGATCGGTCGGATGTCGATGATCATCGCGATGCGGTCATCCGGTGAGTGATTCTCCACCGAGTGCCGCTGCTTGTTGTCGAACCACCAGATGGTTCCAGGCTCCATGAACACCTGCTCGTCACCCGCCCGGAAGACCACCCCAGGCTGCGCCTGGAGCGTCAGCTGGTAGCGCTCGTAGTAGGTCGCCGGGGCGCCCTCATCAGCGTGTGGCGCGATCTGAGCGCCCGCAGGCAGGCGGGTGATGATGACCCGCCCCAGCCGCTCGCCCTGCACCCGAACCATCAGGGCGGTGATGATCGGCAGGGCATGCACCAGCTGCCCGAACGCGGGATAGTTCACGCAATCGCGGCTGTCGACCACCTCCTCGAACGTGCCGGGAGGGTTGAACCGCAGCAGGATGTCGTCGACCTCCGCGTGCGGCGTGCCGGGATACGTGGTGCGCACCCGGTCGGCGTTCCACAGTTCGGGCTGCGTCTGCAGCTGGTGGAGCAGCGGCAGCACGTCGATCCCATGCCCAACCTGCTGGAAGCAGCGCACTAGGCCGCAGGCTTCCCGGCCAGGGCGTCCGCCGTGTGCGGTCCGACAATGCCGTCCACGACCAGCCCCTTGCTGCGCTGGAACGCCTTCACCGCATCAGCGGTGGCGGGGCCGAACATCCCGTCCTCCTTCAGCCAACCGCCCTTGTTCAGCGCCTGCTGGAGCATATGCACGTCGTCGCCGTGCGATCCCTCGGCGAGGTCGCGATGCGTGTCGGACATCACTTCTTTCCCTTCGGCAGGTGATTCGAGCCGTGATGGGCGGTGGTGTGCTTGCCGCCCTTCTTGCCTTTGTCCTTGTCCTTGCCCTTCATGAAGGGCGGTGGCTTCTTGGCCATCTACACCCCCTGATTTCCGTAGATACCACGCCAATCGGCCCAGTAGGCAGAATAACGCTGATAGCAAGCAGCCTTCGCGTTCTTGGTGTCAAAGTCATTATCCTGATCAAAGGTTATCGCATCTCGCTCGAAATATGTGAGGCCGTTCGGGATGTTGGTGCGGATGAAATACGCAGTCGCCGATGTAAAGTAGTGGTTGACCTTGATGCCGCGCGGGAAGGTGCCGACCGCGCGCAGCACGTTGATCGCGTTGTTGGCGGTGTCATTCTGCAGCACCGAGTTGTAGATGCGGTTGGCCTCGAACCAGAGCTGCGGCGGCACATGCAGCGACATCGGCAGCGCCGAGATGCGCATGCCCCGGTTGTTCTGGCACTGCATCACCTGGATCACGAGATCCTCGATCGCCACCTCGCTGATGTCGGCTGCGACCCCGAGGTTGGACTGAGGCCCCGCCAAGCAGGGGTGACTTGCCGACATAAGCGCCTGTCCGTCCGCTCCGAGCGCCGAGGCGGAGAAGCCGAGATTGTAGACGCCCGCCAGCACGTTTTCCTGGGTCTGGCGCATCGAGAACGCCAGCTGCGCCGCGCGCCGCTTGCTGACCACCTCGTAGAGGTCGTCGCGCAACTCCTCGTAGGTCACGATGTAGCCGAGCGCATAGGCGACGTGGGTGAAGCGCGACACCGGTCCCTGCACCTCGATGTCGTAGAAGATCTGCTGGCCCTGCGGCTTGACCGGGGCAAGGCCAAAGCCCGTTATTTCCACTTCCTCTTCGTAAGCTTTGTCACTAGTCTGTCTGTCAAATAAATCCAAGTATTCGATTGGGTGCTCGTTGTAACTCCGTCCCCAAAAGGCCTTGACGCCAGGCCACAAAGCCTTCGGATGTGACCCTGTCGTAATTACTGCCATTTTGCACCGACCTCCTTAGCGTGAGGACATGCCAGAAGGCAGGCAGGTCATACCTGTTGCCTTGGCGGGGTTGATGGGGTAGAAGAACGACGGGCTGAAGAGGCGCTGTAACGCCTGCCTCAGCCCTGACCCGACAGAGCGATGGAGCCGCCCGTCATGGCTAGCCAGATCATCTCGCGCCACGAAGCGAAAGCGCAAGGCCTCACCCGGTATTTCTCTGGAGAGACGTGTCCGCAAGGGCATATTGCGGAGCGATTCGTCACGTCCTACGCCTGCGTCGAATGCACAATCGCTCGCGCCGAAGACCGGCGCAGTGGCATCCGTGCCGCGAAGCGCGCTGTCGCACCGAAGCCACAGCAGCCTGACCGAGTGATCAGCCGCAAGGACGCCATCGCACAAGGCTTGCCGTGCTACTTCACAGGCTTCCCCTGTACTCACGGCCATATTGCGGAACGCGAAACGGGCAACAAGACGTGCGTTGAATGCATCCGCCTTAAGCGTTCGCGCCCTGAATATGCGGCGAAGCTTCGCGCGCGCTACGCCAAGAACCCCGGCAAGTACATCGCCATGGTCGAGGCCTACACCGAAGCGAATCGCGACAAGGTGCGTGTGCGCCGAAAGAAGCATCGAGAGGCGAACAAGGAACGCCTGAACGCCAAGACCAGAGCCTGGGCGAAGGCGAACCCCCAGAAGCGTCGGGTTGGCGAGAGGAACCGTGAGGCCCGCGAGCGCGGTGCGACTGGCTCCCACACCTACGCCGACATTCAGGCGATCGGCGAGGCTCAGGGCTGGCGCTGCGCCTACTGCCCTGCCGACATCGCCAGTGGCTATCACATTGACCATTACCTGCCGATCGCCTTGGGCGGCACGAACGATCGAGCCAACCTTCGCTTGGCCTGCGCCCCCTGCAACCAATCGAAGCACGATCTGCATCCCGATGACTGGCTCAGACGCCCAGCGCTACGTTGAACGGGTGGATTCCCTGGTTGATCTTCACCAACCATCGGGCGTACTGGCCGACTGCATTATCCGAGAGCGGTGACTGCAGCAGCTGAATGATGTGCAGCTGGTGCGCCGCCGTGGTGGCCAGCGACGCCGTCTGCATGGTCCAGCCTGACTGGCCAGAGAACGTGTTGCCGGTGCCAGACAGCAGGTTGGCGTTGCGGCCTGAAGCGCCAGAGACCATCGAGGCCCCGCCAGAGCCGTCCTCCTGCACGGCGTACAAGAGATCCGGATCGTCCGAGACCACGACATAGGCTGCCTGACCCGACGCCAGATAGGGTGTCTGGGTCTGCTGCAGCGTGATCACGGTCGTGCCCGCGTTGTTGGTAATGCCCTGGAAGGCACCGAGGATCAGGTTGCTGTCACCTGCCGTGGCAATGGCAACCGTTTGGATGCCGTTGCCGTCCGAGCTGTTGGTGACCGTGACCAACGGATCGCCGATGTAGAGGGCGGTGGGGTTCGACGCTGGCACATAGTATGTGCGTACGGCGCCGTTGTAGGGCGCGCCACTCTTCATGCTGTAGGGGCGCAACCCGAAAGGGGCATTTACATTGGGCATCGCTAGCCTTCCGCAGGCCCGCCTCCGCGCTGCGGTCGCGGGAACCAGCCGCGACGCACAGCGCTCAGGTGAGCGGTTACAGGGATGTGCTCTGAGCTACGCGCGCGCGATGCCTAGCCGCTGCGTGGCTTTTGATCCGGCTCGGGGCGTTCCTATCCCGTCGCCTTCGGGTGGCGCATCAACGTCGAGAAGTTCCTGTCTCGATCTTGATGTCGCCGCGTGTCGACCCCGCGTAGCGCAGGTTGCCATCCGTGCCTGCTGGCCTGGAATGCTCGCCGCGCCCGATCTGGGCCAGAAGACCGTGAACTGCCTTTTCCTGGGCAGCCACGTCTTCATCCCGCCAACTTTGCGGCTGCTCCATCAAAAATGCAACCAGGGGCTGCCCACCCCGTCCGATACCCACCACCATCGACACTGGCTTGCCGTCCTCATCATGGACCTGTTCGTAGCCCGCCTCGCGCGCCTCGCGGATGCGCCCCGGCACGTCGTTGAACCAATGCCGGTGGAAGCCTTCGCGGTCGGGATACGCCAGCTTCTGCTGCTGACTCCCGAACGGCTTGCGCACGAACGGCTTGCGCTCGCGCCTGGGCAGCGTATCGACCGCGTCGAATTCCGGTTCCGCCTCGCCGCTGAGCTGGCGCGCTACCTCGTCCTCGCGCCGCTGCTGCTCGGCGGCAGCGGCTTCGTTGAGCGGCATCCTGCCCGATCGCATGGCCATCAGACTTCAGGCTCCTGCTCAAAGTAGTACCTCGCAAATTCTTCACGGGTAAGCGGATCGCCTTTGCCTTCCAGCGCTTTGCGCTGACGCTCGAACTGGGCCTGCACATCGCGCGGCATCGCTTCGAAGCTGCGTGGGCCAGGGCGGCGGGTTGGCGCGCTCTCGGACGAACGGGACACGGGCGCCTCCCGGCGCGGCGGTTGGGCCACTGGCTCCTCCTCATGATCTTGCTGCATGTGCAGCGGACGGCGCTCCTGCGGTTGTTGGTACTGTCCACTCCCGTTGGTGCTGCGCACCTGCGGGAAGTGCTCCGGGAACCGGCGGCGGATCACCCGCTCTGCCGCCACCAGATGCTCCTCGACGCTACTGGTCGGCATCTCGCGCTCGGCCTGCTGCATCGCCGCGATCATCGCGACGTTCGCCACCGGGTCGTTGCGGAACCACGCGTTGCGTTGCACCCAGCCCGCAATGACAGGATCGGTGTTGGCCTGCGGCCCCTGTTGCGGAGCCTGTGGCGGTTGCTGAGGCGCCTGCGGCGGTGGCGGCCCCAACTCCCGCATGGCCTGCTCGACCGCCCTGAACGCCACCGTATCGCCCGTCTCGACCGCTCTGTCGCGCTTCTCGTTCAGCTCGGCCATGGCGCGGCGGTAGCCCATCTCCTCGGCGCGCCGGGTGGAGGTCAGCATCTCCTGCAACTGCGCACCCTGCTGACGCACCTGGGTCTGCAGATCTTGGATCGTGCGATCCGCCGCCCGGTTGCGTTCCTGCAATAAGGGCAGCAACTGTTCGCCGCGCTCGACGAACTGATCTGGAGGCAGCCATCGCTCGGGCAGCCCCTCGAACTCCTCACGCGGGCGCCAGCCCATGCGGCGCGCGCGCTGCTCCAGCACCACCTGCCCAGGATCGGGTTCCTGTTCCTGCGGTTCGGCAGACTGTTCGTCTGTCTCTGACATCCCTTGCCTCACCCTCCCGTTATCGCTAACGTGGTCAGGCGCTTAGGGCGTTCAGTTGGGGTTGTGTCTCCGAAAGCCGGCGTCTCATAGGGTGGGGCGCCGGTTTTTATTCCGCTCGTTCGTACAGCGCTCCCACGGCCTTCTGGCTGCACAGCCGGTATTCCGCACCGTCTTCGCCCTGCACAACCTTCCCCGCGTAGCGCTCCAGGATGACCCGATCGCCGGGCGCGGGCTTGCGGGTGGTCCAGCGTCTGCCCTCGTCGGTCAGCTCGAACGCCGCTTCGCCAAGCGCCACGATGACGCCAGTCTCGCTCGCCATGGTCTGCCGCTCCCGCATGTCGTCGGGCAACCGCAGTCCGCCGCGCGTGACCTCGGCGTGGACATCCATTCGGACGAGCACCTTATCATCCAAAGGGATGATGCCGCTGCGGTTGGTGCCATCGAACTCGGCGATGACGTAGTCGCGCTGGTCGCCGGTCCTGAGAATGCGCCCGGTGAGTGCCATTAGTTTGGCACCTGCGTCTTGTCATAAACCGACATACCTCCGTCGAGTGCCTGGATCGCCTTGCCTAACCGCATCGAGGCATCCTCCAGATGGCGGAAAGCCAGCATCGCGTTGGCAGCCGCCTCGCTGCTCGTGGTCTGACGCACCATGACACGCAGCCGGTCCGCGATCGGCTTTATGTCGCGTCGCAGCGCCTCGCAATCAGCTACCAGCATGTCAGTGCCCCAGCCCGCGCCCACCGCCTGCGGTGCCGCGCAACATGTCGATGATCTGGTCCAGCAGCATCTTGATCGCATCAAGCTTCTGACTGTCCGTCAGCAGCTCCCATGGCTCGATCCCACCAGGACCAACCGGCTCGTCCTCCGCCATCACACGCTCTCCTCTCGTGTCGGCTCCTCGATCCCGTACCATCGGAAGATGTCAGGCAGTCGCAGCACACACAGTTCGCTGCACATCAGCGCCCGACCACGGAATTCCGCCAGCATCATCTGGTCCATCTCGCCCGCCAGGAACGCTCTGAGCGCATCACGGAGCAGGCTGTCCCGGTAATCCTCCAGCCATTGGAGAACCTGGGACGTTACCGCCCCCCGGAGCCAAAGATTGAAGGCCATCGGCGACAGATCCAGCAAGCCCTGGCGGCGGGCCTCCACCATTTCCTCCGGCGGCGCCGTTACCTTCGCCAGATGCTCCTGCGTTAGGTGTAAGGGCATTGAGCAGCTCTACCTGATGTTTCAGCGCTCTGAGATGGATGTCGTACCAGCCCTGGTCGACATCGGTATCGGCCTTCCTGGCGTTGGCTAGGTTCAGAATCGCCTGCGACAGCTTCTGGATCTCGTCGGCCTTGTCCTTGCCGCGCCTGATCAGGATGTCCGCCTGCTCGTGGGCGAAGCGGATGTCCAGCTCCTTGTTGCGCAGGTCCGCCATCTTGGCGGCAATGTCGACTTGCTCCCTGGACAATTGCAATTGCGCCGCCGCCTGCACCATCGCGGCGTTGGGCGGCGACTGCGCGGCGAGGATCTTGTCGACCTGCTGCACCTGCGCCGCCTGCATCGCCCTCAGGCGGATTTCTCTCCCGTCGAAGAACGGGTCGGAGGCGAACTGCAGCAGGAAATTCGCTTGAGCCATCTGCTGAGTATCCGTGACCATATCCGGGTCGCTGACCGGCTCGGCGCCACTGCCGCGCATGTAGTCGAGGCGGGTGATCTGAAAGTACTCGCTGCCGATGCGGAACCCGGCCTCATCGGGGAGGTAGAGCCGGTTGAGTCGGAACAGCTTGTCGAAGTCCTGACGGAGGGACCGATGGATGCGCTTGAAGATGGCATTGAATACCTTCAGACCCTGTTGAATGACTGCAAGACCAAGGATGCCAGGGACGTTAGCGCCCGGTATCTCGCCCTGCAGCACCTCGCGGATGCTGCCGATGTCCTTCGCGGCCTCTACGAGAAACTGGAGCAACTGAAACAGCACCGGGTTAGGACCGGGCATTTCGAGCGGCACTAGGTTCTCCCGCAGCGTCCGCCCCTGCGTGGTCACTACCTTGTACTCGCCGGTCATGAACCGGACGCTGCCCGCGTTGATCGACGCACCCCCACCAATAAACCCACCCCCCGCGATCTGCAGATGGCCCGCGTCGAACATCTGATTGATGCTCGTGTTCACCGCCGCATTGATCGGGAACATCAGACTACCGAACCCGAGGTCGTACGCCCCGCCCTCCGGGTTAGGAATAAATCCGTATTTGGTGTAATAATCGATCGCCCTGATCTCGGCGACCTCGCCATCGTCTGTCGCCTCGATGCAGTCCTGATCGAACCCAACCGTGATCCTGGCCAGCTTGCCGGTGTCACGGGCGAAGGTGACGATCAGCGGCTCCTCGTAGCCGTCGCCGTCGAGATCGTAGCGACGATGCTGCTCGCAGAAGGTGACCGGCGCCTGCTCGTCCTGCGTGACGTCCCGGTTCTCGCCGTAGCCTTCGTCGCCGTAATCCAGCCACAACCCGCTGCGGATGTTCGACTCAATTTCCCACGGATAGAAGTCGATCAGCTCCGTCTTGCGCCCCGCGTCGTCGAAGCTCTTGGCCTTGTAATTGACGCACAATCTGAGCGCCGAGACGATTTCCGAGACATTCCGCCGCTGCTTCGGCTCGAAGTAGTTCTTGCGGAACATGGTGCCCGCGATGGCCACCGTGATCAGCAACCGGTCGGTCTGCTCCTCCCACTCGGGCATCTCAGACAACAACTGCCAGCTCATGTGGCGCCCGATCTTGTCGGCACGCGCCTGCTTGGCGCCCGGCGGCATGATCCACAGTGGTCGCCCATCGGGGCTGGTCGCCTGTTGCGGCGCGCCGCCCATCGCTGGCCCCACTGACTGCTCGCCCATCGGCGGCCCGCCACTCATCAGCTGGCCAGGACTAGCGCCACCCATCGGAGGGCCTTGCGGCGGCAACGCCCCCGGTCCTACCGACCCAGGGCCTCCTGGCGGCGGTCCTTGCAGGGGACCGGCCATGCCGCCAGGAGCACCCCCAGCCCCCGGCATCCCTGGCGTGCCGGGAGGAGGCTGCCCGCCAGCAGACATCGGAGACGGCGGCACCAGTAGCGGCACACCGCGATCGTCGCCAATCACCGTGCCCTTCACGACGTTCCGTCCCTGCACGATGCTCGGATACGCCCGCGCGTTGAATTGCAGCGCTGCGATGGTGATCAGCGGGAAGCATATATTCGAAGCGTCAGGCCACGGATATGTCTTCGGCTCAACCACCTGGAGCGCGAAGTTCATCCATTGCTCGTACTTTTCCTTCCAGTCCGCCCGCGTCTCCTCGTCCAGCTCGTACTCACGCTTCGCCTGATCGGCCAACTTCTGACGGTCAGTGTCCTCGATCTCGTCGGCAATATTCTTTCGTACAATCCAGCGGGCGAAGCGGCGCACATGCTCAGGCTTGAGCAACGGTCGGCGCTCGCCCTGCCCGAGACGCGGATCGGAGAGGGTCTGATCGGGCATCGGCGGACGCAGCGGCAGGACGTTGCCGCTATGGAGGTCGCTAGGTTCCTCTGGCTCAGGCGGCCCTTGCGCCTGCTCCTGGTCGTCAGGAGCCTGCTGGTCGTCCTGATCGGGTGATGGCGGACCACCCATCGGGAGGGCGCTGAGTGCCGCGCTCATCTCATGCGGTGCTCTCTCATCTATCGGCTACCACAATATATAGACAGCCGCGCAACCGGCGGTGTCAATCGTCGGGCGCGTTTTCCCGCTCCCATTCCGCGCACCACAGCTCGGGCGTCACCACCGGGAACGCGCTGATCACCCGGTACTTCCCAGGCTCATCCGTGGTGTCGAGGAACGGCAACGGCGGATGGCGGCAGCAATTCAATTCGCCCTCCTTATCGAGGCGCGCGAACCGGCAGGTGCCACACGACGGTATCAGACTACTGGACATAGATCCTGTAGTGTTTCACGTGAAACACCGCGCCAAAGCGCTGAGGCTGATCTCATCGCGGCATTATGCTTCGGCTTGCCACAATAGACATTTCCTGGTGCATACGGGCCACGATCTAAAAAACGGCACATTCCCCAGTTCCCGTGGCGCTTAACCCCGCGCTTGGCACGAGGCCCGCGCCTCGTCAGCTCCACAATCCACCAATCCCGCCATTCTTCGTAGGTGAATAGGAACGCGATCCCACGCGCCTTGGCGTGGGATCTATGTTTGTAGAACGCTTCACGAGTCAGGTTACCAAAATTCCTGCTCACAGCCCGCTCCGGGATATCGGCACTCTCAGCCTCTCCGGCTCGCTCCATTCATTCGGCACACTCCCCAACGTCGGCTCGCTCACCTGACTCGTTACCCTCTTGCTCGTCGGCCCGCTCAGCTCCTTCAGTACACTCCACAACGGCGGCTCGCTCGCTCGCGGCTCACGGTACCCTCAGTGAAATCGGCTCGCTTCCCCGAGACGGCACTCTCCCTTGTCGCGGCTCGCTCAGCTATTGCGGCATCCTCCTCATTGGCGGCTCGCTCAACGTCCTCGGCACTCTCGATCTCGTCGGCTCGCTCGTCATCGCTCGGCACCCTCCGGCTACACGGCTCGCTTACCCCTTGCGGCATTCTCATGGTTGGCGGCTGCGGGCAGCAGTGACCCCATAGCCACGCCTAGCTCGTGGCTGCTAGGATGAGGCCACCGCCCGCTCTATCGATCCGATACTATCCCCATCGACGGCTCATCAGTTCCCGCGTCAGTAGCCCGTGACGCGGGAACGGGTGCGATCTTGGACCAACCGCGAGTTCAACTCCAATAGGTCATTATCAATCTTCTCGTCACGCCACTGCATAGAAGGGCCAAATAGTCTTGTGGCAGTATATTGCAATGCATCCGCCGGGTGGCTGTATGAGTTCTTCTCAGGCTTATCAGCCCACCTTTCTACTCCTGCCATTTTTATGCGCCTGAAGTGGTAACCCCCCATTAATGCTCTTCTCAAACGAAAACACCTCGGGTGCAGGTTGAACCCTGGCCTGCCGTCATCATCCATGGTGCGCAGCGGCTTTCTTACGCATTCCTGGCGGATTTGTGGGGTCTGCTCGCCCGGCTCGATCTCGATCCCCTTCGCATGCAGGATGTTGAAGCAAGTCCTCTCGTCAGTCTCCGCGCGGCTCTGCCCCGCCGGATCGCCTACGTCGATGAACTCGGTGTCAGGGTAGTACTGCGAGCTGTGCGAGAGAACGCGGTCGCTGAACCTGTCCACGCCCATCGAGTCTGCGCACAGCTCATCCACCACGATCCACTGCCCGCTGGTCCGCAGTTGGCTGAAGATACAGGCAGGTGTGAGGCCGAAATCCCAACCGCGATGGACAGGGAGGCGAGAATCAGTGCGCGGCGCGCGCTTCTCATCAGTAGCTCCAGGGCAGTGGACGTTATCGTGGTATTCCGGGAACACGGGTCGCCCCTCCATAACAAACCCGTATTCGCCTTTGCAATAAACTCTGACCCATTCATCAGTTTTGTCGATCGCCAGCCGCTGCCAGTAGCCCGCACTCTGGTTCTTGGTGTTCTCCGCCTGCGGCGATAGCCCGCTCGGCTGCTTGAACACCTTGGCGTACTTATCCACCGTCAGCCCTGGAATGTATGCCGCGAGCTGCTGCACCGCCTCGGTGTGATCGGTCTGCTCGAAGAACCGGTACCATGCGCTGTCGGTGTCGGGCGGGTTCGTGTCCATAATTATGCCCGCCCAGGTGGCGCCGCCCTCACGGCGGGCCGGGAAGCGGTCGACGCGGCCCTGGAGCGCATCAACGATCGCCCATGGCACCTCGCGCGCCTCGTTGACCCAGGCGCCAGTGAGGTCCAGCGACAGCAGATTGCGCACATGGTCGGGGCGATCGAGCGCCCGGAACAGCAATTCAATCTCGGCGGCGCGCTTGTCACCGGGCGCCGCGATCGTATTGATCAGGTATTCGTGCTCAGTCGCCCGCCAGCGCCCACACATAGGATATGGGAACCATTGGTGTACCGTTCTGATCGTGGTGTCGTTGAGCTGGCGGTATGTGTTCCTAATGACCGCCCAACGCGTGCGTCTGACGCCATCAGGTCCGGGCTTCTGTTTGAGGCCTCGGTTGATAAGATCCCAGAGACAACCTGAGGATTTCCCCGATCCGAACGGCCCCATGAGGCCACGGATGAACGCGTCGTCGTTCATGAACGCATGAATCGTCGGCACATCGGCGGTGAAGTAGTTCAAGATCTGGGGTGGCATGGCGAGATCAGCCGGTGGTTACGCGTTACACGATAGCGGTATAACGGCTATCCGCAACCACCGGCCCGCTCGACGGCTACGATACTCTCCGATCAGACGGCTCGCTTCTGGATATCGGCACTCTCCCGTTGAACGGCTCGCTCCCTTCGCCCGGCACCCTTCCCCGAGTCGGCTCGCTCCTGGCCAACGGTACACTCCGAATACCCGGCTCGCTCCATTGCCTCGATACCCTCAGCTACTACGGCTCGCTCAATATCTTCGGCACTCTCCCAGACAACGGCTCTGGCATCTCGGCACTCTCTTCCGTCGCGGCTCGCTCTCTCCTAGTGGCACACTCGCGTTCATCGGCTCGCTCTCCGTTCGCGGCACCCTTTGATTGGACGACTAATCCTGCTGTGGCGGCTCCGCGTCCACCCGACTCCAGTCCCGCAGCGGCTCCGGGATCTCGTTTTCATGTTCTGGGGTCCAGTGCTTAGGAATATCACCCCCCCAGTTCAGCCAGATGTAGTTTGTCCGCGTCAGCGGTATACCGATCTTGAGCATGTAGTTCAGCGTGGAGTCATCCTTGCGAAATGGCTCCAGTAGCTTCGCGTCGATCACCTTCATGACGGCTCGCTCTTCATCGGCGGCACTCTCATGGGCAACGACTGCGCTCCATCCTAGCGGCACTCTCATGGGTCACGGCTACACCTTGCTCGCATCCTGCAGCGGCTCAGGAATCTCACTCTCGTGCTCCATCGTCCAGGGCTCAGGTGGCCGCCCCGCGTGGGCTAGACTGATATACTGCTCACGCGTCAGTGGCATGTTCTGGCTCAACATGTGATCCAGCACGCTATCGCCCTGACGGAACGGCTCTAACTCACTCCTCGTCGTCGCCATACTCCTCGCCTCCTGCCCAAGACGGCGCCTTGATGCCGCCCGCGTGGTCATAAACCGCCTGCCGCTTCTGGTCGTTCGTCATCTTAGCGTATTGACCATCGCCGCGCCAGATGCTTTCATTGTGCTTGACGAACGCCTCGTTCCGCTTGTCCTCAGGCGAGAATAGCCCGCGCACGCCTTCCCAAGTGATCGACTGCAGCTCACGCGGCGAGATCCCGAGATCCTTGGCGGCACGCCGATACGCTTCAGCATACAGCCCATACAGCCCCTTGTTGCCGATGGTGGCGTTGTTCGCCGCTCCGACCCGGCCCTTGCCGACCGTGGTCCCAAGGCCGTGGCCGACCTCCAGCGCCTTAGCCCCGAGCGGACGCAGCAATGCGGCGGCGATCGCGTGAGTGTCGATGGTGACGTCGTGGCCATGCAACGGAGCGATAATGTTATTGAAAAAGTTGCGCACCTTGTGGTTGCCGCCCATCAGCCGCGAGATCGTCGGCAGATCGGACGTCTTCAGCGCCTCCATCGCCTTGGAGATCTCTTTGAACGATCCCCAACTTACCTTCCTGGGCTTGGCTTCCTCCAGCACGTTGCCGCGCTTGCCGATTCTGGCTGGCACCATGACGGTCGCACCGGTCTCGCCCTCCGGGGTGACCAGTTTGTAGTCCCGCGAGTTGTGCGCTTCATCGAACCAGCGCGACCACACCGCCTGTTCGAACGGCGTCTTCAGCGCGCTCGGCGGCGTGTTCTCGAACTTGGTCTTCAGCCGCTCCAGTTCAGCGATGGTATTGGGGTCTTTGTCATCCTTCCGCAGCTGATCGATGTATTTCCCGGCGTAAGTGCGCATTTCCGGCGTGAACACCAGATTGCCGCCGTGACGCTGGTTGATCTCCATCAGCCGTCGCGCGAGGTCGACGTTCTGGTACCAGTCCTTCTGCGGTGATAGCGCAGCAAGCACCGCCGCCGCCTGACGCGGATGGACATTGAACTCTTGTGCCAAGTCATGGGCGATCTTGTTGGCGCCCTCGTACCACTTGCCCGCGCGCTGGGTGACCTCCTCCCCATGCTCCTCCGTCATCTTGGCGTGGAGGAACTTCAGATTGTCGACAGCGTGCTGAATGAAGGTCTCTTTGATCCGGTTTGGATTGTCGGTGCGTAGCTTCTGGAACCCCGGATAGTTCGCCTTGATCATCGCGGCGTTCTTGTCCCAGGCCTCCTTGCCCTCCTTCATGCTGGGCAGGCCGATCGACAGATCGCTCCTGCTGTGCGTGTCGATGCCCTGGGCCTTCTGGGCCGCTTCGGATGGCACGCGCGTGCTGATGCGCTCCTCGCTGCGGCTGCGCGGCGCCTCTGCGGGCGGCTCGGCAGCTGTTGGTTGGCCGGGCTGATATTCGGGCACGTCGGGCGCCAAGGACCGCAGCATGCGGGCGGCAGCACCGACCGGACGGCGCGTGATCGCGCCCGTGCCGGGATCTTGCCGATACTGCGTGACGTCAGTCGGCCCACCCTCCGCCAGCAGGCCCCCAGATGTTCCAGCTAGGGCCTCGGAGCCGCCCAACGACGGCGCTGCGGGCGCGCCCTGCGCCGCCAACGCACGCAGCGAGGCCGAGCCACCGGGCATCATGGAAAGCGCTGGAGGGGGCGCCCGCGACGCTTCTGACGGGACCTCTGGCAGGGGCATCCCCATCTGCGGCGCGCCGGTCTGCGACGGCGTCATGGCCTGTTGCGCCAATCGCGAGAGAGACATCGCTGCGGTCGGCGGCTGGATCGGCGCGACGTTCGGCGCGGCGCGCGGGGTTTGCCAGAGTTGGTCCGTGAGCTTGGCGAGTGGGTCAAGCTGCTTCTGGTATTTCGTCAGAGGGTTGGCCGGATCTTCCGTCGGATCGACGGTCGGATACGGAATCGTGCCGAGACTCGCGGACATGGCGGGACGCTAGCACTGATGGCCGCTATCAGCGACTACCCTAGCCTCCCGCCACCGCTCTATCGTTCCGACACTCTCTCGTATTCCGGCTCGCTCCCGATCCACGGCACCCTCAGAGACGGCGGCTCGCTCACCAACCCCGGCACACTTCCTATGCCCGGCTCGCTCAGCGGCCACGGCACCCTCACGGACGGCGACTCGCTCAACTCCGCCGACACCCTCCTAGCCCCCGACTCGCTCACGAGCCACGGCACCCTCCGATAACACGGCTCGCTCTGACCTCACGTCACTATCATCTATTTCGGCTCGCTCTCAGATTACGGCACGCTCGCTGCCCTCGGCTCGCTCCCAACTCTCGGCACACTCCATACTTTCGGCTCGCTCATTCGCTACGGCATTCTCCCACTTCGAGGCTGAAGGAGACGTCCGGCCCATGGAACCAGACGCCTCCCCGCAGTGGCCACCGCTTGCTCTGTATACCCGGTACACTCCAAGGGATCGGCTATCGCCCCGGCGGGCCACGCCGTGCCTTAGCCTCGGCGAGATCCGGCATCAGCTCAAGGTTCGGAATGCGCAGCAGATGCGCATGTCCAGGGATGTTATCTAGAACGTAAGGATGGGGCGGCAATTCCTCATACCGCGCCCAGTATAGGACTTCATGCAGGTGCGAGAGGAATATCTTCACCGCCCTTCTCTGCGCCCGCAGGTGTATCCGCGCTGGCGGCAACATTCCTTGACTATACCAACCATACGCGTCCGTATTGGGGTCGAAGCGTTTCTCCGCCAGCGTCGCCTCCGCCGTCTCGCGATACAGCCCGCGCTGGTTGCGCTCCGTCTCCCACTCCTTCCGCTGTTTATACAGCTTGCCGTAGACGTCATCCGGACGATTGGAAACCTTGACGAAGCTGTCGCCGATCAGGAAGCACAACCGCTTCAGCCCCGCGTTCCAGGGCCGCTTCGCCACCGCGCGCACGACCGACGCGCGGGTAAACACGATCTTGCCGGTGTCGTAGTCCAGCAGCCGCTGTCGCAGCCGCTCAGGCGCCGTGTAGATCGCCTCGGCAATTTTCAGGAACTGCTCTTCCGTGATGTCACCACCACGCCGCTGTCGCCCTGGCGCCGGGTTTTCGCCAATAATCCTGGCCACCAGCTCGGTCGCCTTGGCAGTGCCCAGCCACTTCGCGGTCGGATCTAGCCCGGCAAACCGCCAGATATGCCCCACGGTCGGTGCTTTCTCGATGTCGATGTTCGCCAGCAGTCCTGCCGCAATCACCGGCCCGATGCCCTTGATGCTGCGCGCCCAGACCCCGCTGACATCGCTGGCGCTGTAGTAGTCGAGCGCGGCCCTGATCTGCCCCTCCAGGTGCTCCTCCTGCCCGTACAGCCACGCCAGCACGTCGTGTGGCTCCGGGGCGAGCGGCTCGTCGTCCGCACTCTCTTCCGCGCCCTCTTCTGCGCTACCATTGCCCACCGGCTTCAGCTGCGCCAGCGTGCGCACCTGATGGGCGCTGCGGATGCGGTTCTCCTGCATCGAATAATACGCATCCGTAAGGAACCGCGCCTCCGCCTTGCCCAGCGTGCGGCTGGCTTCCTTCAGATCCCTGCTGAGCTTCTGGATCGGCGTCAGCAGCGCAGGATCGGCGGTCGCGGTCATCATCTGATGCAGCGCCTCGATGCGCTGGAACACGTCCCTGAGGACGTGCTGCGGCACTGTGCTGGTGCAGCGGCGCAGCAGGCCGAGGCTGTCCTGCACCAGCTCAAGCGGTGGCATCGCGAGGAAGTCCTCGGGGCCTAGCGGCTCGCCCTGCGGGGGCGGCGGCTCGCCGTTGCTGTCGCGTCCACGTCTGGTTCTGGGCGTGGTAGCCATCATTCTCTCCATTCATTGGTGATCAGGGTTGGACACAGTTCGCTCATTCTGATCGGCACACTCGCTTATCTCGGCTTGCTCCCCTTCTACGGTACTCTCGATCTCGTCGGCTCGCTCCAGCTATTCGGCGCTCTCAACAGCCGCGACTCGCTCAGTATTATCGGCACACTCTCTCGCTCCGACTCGCTCTACGGTTCCGAAACCCTCCGTTCCTACGGCTCGCTCCCAGTTTCCGGCACTCTTACCGACTACGGCTGGATCGAAGCTGGACCTACTACCACGCGCCGTGCTAAGAAACAATAAGTCATTGAGGATAAGTGTGATGGGTGAGGATATCAGCGAATTGGTGGCTTCGATCCAACGGGATCTGACTATGATGCAGAGACTGCTGGACCGTACCAGGGACGACCGTAGTCGATTACTGGCCATCCAGGCACTCGCTGGATTGATTGCTGCCAATATCGGTGTATGGGATGCCGGTATCCGTCGTTCAACTACAATCAAGCAGGAGTAGAGCCTGAGTGCCGCATGCGGTAGGTCTGCATACGTGGACCGACCACGTGCTGGCACTCTCAGCAACGGCGGCTCGCTCTGGCACCCCGGCACACTCGCCAATGGCGGCTACATATGAGCGCACCCGCCGTCGTTATGATGCGCCGGCCCGCCACAGTTGTGGTGCGCCTCGCCCACCAGATGGCGGATTGCTGCCTTCAGCGACTTCCCTGCGGTCGGGTCAGGTGCCATCTGGTGCGGCGGCTCGACCTGCCCCGCACGGGTATTCTGACTGATCCGCGAGGACAGGCTCAGCTCGGATGGCGGCATGGTGCGCTGCCGCGAGACGACCGAGCCGCCGCCCAGGCCTGGAAACAGCGCCTTGGGCGCATTCGCTGTGCTGATGACTGCCATCTTCAGATGTCCTTCTGGTCTGGCATCTTCCATCCTTCACCCTGAAACACATCACCAGAACTGGGAGCAGCAGGAACAGGCGTAAACCCAGTGGTGGGCATCCTTGGATCAGTCGTCATGTCAGGCGGTCGCACCCGTTGCAAGCGTTCCGTGAAGCTTTCCGGCCACCACAACTTCTCCTCGGAACTCATCGGCATCTTGTGTGCGAGTGGTCCCACTGCCCACGAGGGGCCATGAGCGTTCGGACCATCGCTGTACGCCTGCGGCCCATTACCGAATGCTGGCTCTGCCATGGCTACGCCACCATCGCGGGGCTGGCATCAGCCAGCAGCGCCTGCGGCACAGCCCCCGCGTCCGCCTGATCCATCCCGAACTCAGAGATCAGGCAGCTCACGACGCGGCCTTTGAGCGTATTGGCGTCAGGCGCGGTCACGAGGCGCGTCTTGACGATGTCGCCAAGGTTAAAGCCGCCGGGATCGGTTTGCTGCGAGATCACCGCGCCAGCATAGCCGCCATCGATGGTCATGCTTTGCACCAGGGGCGTGCCGGGTGTGAAGGCGGTGACGACGTCGCGGTCGGCGGTCAGGTCGAGGGGTTCGTCGGACATGGCGTCTCCTCCCACTGCTCGGGCCGACTGATTCTGCTGATGAGGGGTGGCTCGTCAATCATCGCCTCGGCCGATCGCCCCGCCGCTTGGCGAGGTATTCGTCGCTCGGCTTCTCTTGGGTCGCGGCGTAGTTCGGCACGTACCCTGCGGCAAATGCGGGATGGTCGGCGCTCGAGGCTTTGGGCTGGTCAGCTTTAGTCTGGGCGCTGGCGAGGGCCTGCCAAGCTTCGTGCGGTAGGTGATCGGGCCAGCCATCTTGCTGCGCCGGCCAGAGGCGGTGAGTGGAGGCTTCAATTCGAGGGTAGCCGAGCCGGTAACGCGGGAGGTCGGCGGAGGCCGATGCAGCAGCACCAGCAACTGCTGGCTGGTCATCAGCCCCCACCCGCTCTTGCTGCGTGGCACTCTCGCGAACTGCGACTCGCTCCCCCTCGTCGATACTCTCGCTCTTCACGGCTCGCTCCCCATCAGCGGCACTCTCCAATTTCACTGGCTCGCTCCGGTAGCGCGGCACTCTCTCTGGACCCGGCTCGCTCAACTCCCACGGCACTCTCGGCGTCGGCGGCTCGCTCTATCGCGTCGGCACACTCCGCCATAACGGCTCGCTCGCTTTTCACGTCACTATCATCCCTTTCGGCTCGCTCGTTCATCGCGGCACTCTCAGCTTTGTCGGCTCGCTCTGGAACCCCGGCACTCTCCTCGTAGACGGCTGTAGATCGGCGGGGATCTGCCGGAGACTGGCGACCCGGCAGCCAGCCAATCCCCGCCTATGCTCCACCGATCCAGTACTCTCTGTGCATTCGGCTCAGCGACCGGCTCGCCTGACAAATCTATTGCACCATGCCTCCGCCTTGATGTCACCGGAAACCAGATGGCACCGGTTCGGCGGGCGCCAGTGTACGCACCTGTCACACCGCTCTGCCGAGGTCTCTGCTTTCGCGGTGTAGTCGGTCTCGCGTTTACTCAGCTTCCTGGGCGGTTCAGCCACCCTGAACCGAGCGCAGGCTCCTTACCCCACCGTTCTGGCCGGGATGCAGGTTGTGCGGCCCGTGGTCGCTGTGCGCGGTGGCGGCCATCGAGCCGCCGCCCCGATGCAGCCCCGGCGGCCCCGAGCGCTCGCCATCGCCGAGCAGCGGCCCTTGCATACCGTACGGCGTGTGCTGCTGGTTGCTGCTTTCGGTGCCGCTCTTGTCGCCATGGTTGTGCCCGCTGTCGTTGACTGACGCCAAGCTGTCGCATCCGAAATTGCTGCCTGCCACGGGTGATCCTCCTCTTGCCATCTGCTGGTGCTGTCTCAGTCCCTCGCCGTTCGCCATGTCATTTGTCCTTCCGCTTGCCTTTGCGCTTCTTGGGCACGCTAGCCGTGCGCAGGCTAGCAGCGACAGCCTGGGCTTGTGGATGGCCAGCTTCAACCATTTCGCGAATATTGCTCGAGATTGTCGCGCGGCTCTTGCCCTTCTTCAACGGCATGACGTCCTCCCACCAGCATTCGTCGCTGCGCAATATATACTGACACTCGCCAGGGCAGAGGACTACCGGGTGACGCCAGCACTCGGGCAGCTCCTGGTCATCCATCCCGCTTCGTGGTGGGGAACGCCGTCCAGCGGTAGATCCGCTCGGCCACCGCCTCCAGCTCTTCCGAAGCGATGGCTTTAGCGGCTAGGAGGGTGACCGCGCGCTCCATCGCCCACTGTTTCCAGCCCGCCTCGCGTTGATCAGGCGTGTCCCAGGAATAGCGGTAGGCGGTGTCAGGCATCGTTGAGTGGCAGCCCCTGTGCCTCACGGCGCGCCGTCTCCATCGTTCGCACCATGGCCGGATAGGCAAGTCGCAACATGCGCGCGAACCGTTCGCCGGTTGCGTTCATGATGTCGTCGTTGGTGCCTGGAGCGGCCAGGATCTGGGCCAGCAGGGTGGCGAGCGCCCAGAGCGCGGAGCTATTATTGAGACCAGGGATCTTGCTCGCCATGATGTCGAAGCTGCGGCACAGCAGCTGGGCGTGCTGGAGGTCGACGCCCTCGAGCAGATCGGGCGAAGCGTCGTCATCGATAGGCTCGCCCTGGCTGGGCATCAGGGCAGATGGCTCAGCGGCAGCAGATATCGCACCAGGATGATGATGATGATCACCAGGGCGATCAGCCACACGATGGTGGGGAACGGCGCAGGCAGCGGGATCTGCTGGAGCACCAGGAAGATGACCGCGAGGATCACCACGATGACCAGCAGCGCTAGCAGCAGCTCAACCATGTCAGTTCCTCCGTGGCAGGAGCAACAGCGCGACCAGCAGTGCCTGGATCACCACGAAATGCCAGAGATAGCCGTAATGGGGCACTACCGCCCTGTGGTGGACATCGCGGGCCGCAGATAGAGGGCCATTTCCACGCCGTGTACGGTGCCCAGCGGGCGGATCAGCTTGCCTGCGTGGCCAGCGCCGCAGAGCGTGGTGATGTCATTCCTGGCTTGCTCGGACTGGTCGACCTTGGTCTGCAGGTAGTCAGCGGCATCGCGCAGGATCTGCTCGGCGCCCTCACCGGTCATGCCGTGAGACTGCGTGGTGGCTTGGGGA
>Ga0126371_10000145_pt1 | contig 53192 bp, 43 predicted proteins | sample PanSoiMetaPlot_4_FD_110145 | JGI IMG/M metagenome (GOLD analysis project Ga0126371, IMG submission 110145) | Tropical forest soil microbial communities from Panama - MetaG Plot_4 | ecosystem: Environmental > Terrestrial > Soil > Tropical forest > Bulk soil | place: Panama | collected 2016-02-17
AGGTAAGGTGGCCAAGGTGGCGTCGTAGAGATGCAGTCCGCCGCGGCGGACGTCTCAACCATGCAGAGAGTTCAACGCAAACGCTAGACATGGTGTTTTTGGTTTGGCTAATTGCTAATCGCTGAGGTTCTTATGACCAAAGACGAAATCATTCGCAAACACAAGCAATACCTGTTCCCGTCGATCACAACGTACTTCTCTGAACCACTCGTCACGGATCATGCCAGCCTGCAGTATCTCTGGGACGCAGATGGAAAGAAGTATCTAGATTTCTTCGGCGGCATAGTGACCATTTCGGTTGGTCATACGAATCCGCGAGTGACGTCCAAGGTGAAGGCACAGATCGACAAGCTGCAACACGCCTCCACGCTGTTTCCCAATGAAGCGGTTGTGGCTCTCGCAGAGAAGATTGCTCAGATCACGCCGGGCGAAATTTCGCAGAGCTTTTTCTCAAATAGCGGAACCGAAGCAAATGAGACCGCCGTCCAAATCGCGCGGATGTACACGGGCAACTTCGAAGTTATCGCGCTGCGTCATGGCTACAGCGGACGTTCGCAGCTTGCGCAATCGCTCACTGGTCACGGGACATGGCGCAAGTCATTGCCGGTTTCCAACCCTGGCATTGTTCACGCTCTGAATCCATACTGCTATCGCTGCCCCTTTGGCATGAAGCCAACGGAATGCGGCATTGAATGCGCGAAGGACGTGGAGGCGGTGATCCAGACCACTACTTCAGGCCAGATTGCTGCATTTATCGCAGAACCGATTCAAGGGGTAGGCGGCTTCATCACCCCGCCCAAGGACTACTTCAAGATTGTCTTCAACATCGTGAAGCAGTACGGTGGCTTATTCATCTCGGACGAAGTCCAGACCGGGTGGGGACGCACCGGCAGGAAGTGGTTTGGCATCGAGCAATGGGAGGTTTATCCCGACATAATCACCTCAGCAAAGGGCTTGGCTAACGGCATGCCCGTTGGACTTACTGCCACAAGGCCAGAGATTGCGGGAAGCTTCAAAGGACTGCAGATATCTACTTTTGGCGGAAATCCGGTCACTAGCGTCGCAGCCAAGGCAACTATTGACCTTATCGAAGAAGATCGCCTTATGGATAACGCCGAAGTAGTCGGCAACTACTTCCGACAGGGACTCCAGAGCCTACAGGACAAGCACGATCTCATCGGCGATGTTCGTGGAATGGGTCTGATGCAGGCGCTCGAGTTCGTGAAGGATCGCAAAACGAAGGAAATTGCTCCGCAAGAGACAACGCAGTTCATGGAGGAGTGTCGCAGTCGCGGCCTTCTCGTCGGCAAAGGCGGACTCTATGGCAACGTGATTCGTATGTCGCCTCCACTAAACATTGCTAAAAGCGATGTAGATGAAGCGATCAAAATCATGGACGAAGCACTGAGCGCGGTTCGCCAGCCCGCCGTCGCAGCAGCGAGGTAATTCGAGCCAATCGCATGAGCACGGTCGCCCGCGAGATCAAAATCGACAGTCGCATCGAAGCGAGTCCTCTTTACAACCACGATCTCGCGCCTGTCGACGCGGAACATCGAACCTGGAGCACATATAACTACGCCGCTCTGTGGGTCTCGATGTCCGTAAACATCCTTACGTACATGCTGGCCGCGAGCCTGATTCAGGGCGGCATGGACTGGAAGCAGGCGGTGATAACCGTATTTCTCGGGAACACCATCGTCCTTGCTCCCATGCTGCTCAACTCGCATCCTGGGGCGAAATACGGCATTCCCTTTCCGGTACTGGCGCGCGCTTCGTTCGGACTGTTGGGAGCAAACGTTGCCGCCGTCCTTCGCGCTCTGGTCGCGTGCGGATGGTTTGGCATTCAAAGCTGGATCGGCGGGGAAGCAATCAACACACTCCTCGCGACGCTCTGGCCGTCGTGGGCGAACAACCCACGCGGCGTCGCGATTTGCTTTGTGATCTTCTGGGGGATCAATTTAATCGTCGTTCTGAAGGGAATCGAGTACATTCGATTCCTGCAGGGGGTGAGCGCGCCGATTCTGCTCGGCGTGGGAGTGCTTCTGCTTGGCTGGGCGTACAAATCGGCAGGTGGGTTCGGCCCGATGCTTTCTGCACCGTCAAAATTCCAAAGTACTTCGGATTTTCTCAAGTTTCTGATTCCGGCTTTGAACGGAACTGTAGGGTTCTGGTCGACGGTTTCGCTCAATATTCCTGACTTCACGCGGTTTGCCCGCGACCAGCGCGGACAAGTCATCGGACAGGCGATCGCGCTGCCTACGACTATGACGCTGTATTCATTCATCGGCGTGGCAGTTACTTCTGCGACGGTTGTGATCTACGGCTCGGCGATTTGGGATCCAGTTCAGTTGTTGAGTCGCTTCCAATCGCCGATTGCAGTCGTGATCTCCCTCCTGGCAATCCTGCTGGCGACGCTGAACGTCAATATCGGCGCCAATGTCGTCTCGCCCGCAAACGACTTTTCCAACCTCTGGCCGAAGCATATTTCGTTCAAGATCGGCGGCATGATTACTTGCTTCATGGGCGTCGCCATGATGCCATGGAAGCTTCTTGCAAATCACCGCACCTTTATCTTCGGATGGCTCGGCGGATATGCTGCTGTACTCGGTCCGGTTGCGGGAATCATGATTTGCGACTACTTCATCGTTCGACGAAAATACTTGCTGGTCGAGGATCTTTATTTGCGCGGCTCGGAATACGAGTATTCCGGTGGATTCAACTGGCGAGGGATTGCCGCTCTGGTAGTGGGAAGCGGTGTCGCTCTCATCGGTCTTGTCGTTCCATCTCTTCGCTTCCTGTATGACTATTCGTGGTTCGTCGGGTTCTTTGTGGCATTCGTTACTTACCTGGCCATAATGCCCAGAGCGGCTTCCGCCGGTTCAGCTGCGTAAGAGGTATACAGGATCGTGCCCTCCCAAGCCACGGCTCTGCGTCGAGATATCTCGGAGTTAGCCAGACAAATCCGCGAATCGCTGGCTGTCGGAGGCTCTAAGTCTGTTGCGCTCTCTTCGCAACGATTCTTTAAGGAACCAATCGAAGCTCATGGTTGGCGAACGGCTGCACTTCGCAGGTTTGCCCACGAGCAGCGGAAATCGATTCTCAAAAGCTCGGGATCAGATGTCCTCGTGAGATTGGCAGACGAACTCTTCAGAGGACGGGTGTCAGAAGAAAAGGCATTCGCGGTTCTGGTGCTGGAGCAATCAGCCAACAAGTTCGGAGATCCAGAGTTCCGCCTGTTCGAGGAATGGCTCGATCGCGTATTAAATTGGGGCGATCACGACGGACTGACAATGTACCTTCTGGGGCCGATGATGGCGGTGGTTCCAGAAAGAGCCAAGCGCGTGCATCAATGGGCGTGCTCTCAAAATCCGTGGAGACGACGCGCATCGTCGGTCTCGCTGATCCGTGGCATTCGGCGGGGCATGTTCTGGCCAGAGGCCAAAGAAGTCGCTGGGCAACTGCTAGCGGACGAGAACATTATGGTGCAGAAGGGACTGGGCTGGATGCTGCGGGAGGCCGCGAAGCAAAATGCCCCTCGAACCGTGCCGTTCCTCGCGTCAATTCGAAAACGGGCGCCTCGCCTTGTTCTACGAACTGCTTGCGAGACGCTGAAAGCTGCTGTGAGGAAGCGGATTCTCGGATAGCGATGTTCGAGGCTGAAGTCAATCGCCCGCTGCGGTTCCTCTGGTCAGCAAATCTTGCATACTGCATTGAGGATTCCTACCGCGCGCTTCTTGCAGTTGCCGCCAACTCATACTCGGCCGGCCGACGTCGATCTGCTCCATCGTGATGCAGCCCGGTACGGGACAAACGAGTGCGCAAAGATTGCAGCCGACGCATTCGTCTTCCAATATGCGTGGCACATGCTTGGGGATCTCTCCATCGCGCAAATCGTTTCGTGGACGCTCGGCGGCCGTGATGCACTGGTGTGCGCCATCTTCACAAGCGATATAGCAAAGGTTACAGCCGATACACAGCTTTGGATCGATGCGAGCGACGATCTTGTAGTTCAAATCAAGGTCACCCCAGTCGCGGATGCGCTCGACCGATTTGCCGACCAGCTCCATGACGGAGTTAAGGCCTTTATCTTCCAAATACTGCGAGAGGCCGTCGATCATGTCCTGGACGATGCGGAAGCCGTAGTGCATGGCCGCGGTGCAGACTTGAACCGAAGTGGCTCCGAGCAGTATGAATTCGGCTGCGTCCTGCCAGTTGCCGATGCCACCGATTCCTGAAATAGGAATTTTCACCTTTGGATGTTTGGCAACCGACGAGACCATATGCAATGCAATGGGTTTTATCGAAGGTCCGCAATAGCCTCCGTGACTTCCATAGCCTCCGACATCTGGCCGTGGAGCATAGCTATCCAGGTCCACTCCGACCAGACTGTTAAACGTATTCACGAGTGACACGGCATCTGCGCCGCCTTGTCTAGCTGCGTGGGCCATGTGGGCGACGTCGGTAACGTTGGGTGTGAGCTTCACGATCACGGGAATGGTCGCGACTTCCTTCACCCACATGGTGATCATCGTCGTGTATTCAGGAACTTGCCCGACCGCAGCTCCCATACCGCGCTCAGACATCCCGTGCGGGCATCCGAAATTGAGTTCGACGAGATCGGCCCCGGAATCCTGCGCCCGCCGCATGATGTCGTGCCAGGTCTCGCGCTTGGATTCGACCATCAGCGATGCGACGACGGTGTTTTTGGGAAAGCGTTTCTTAACCTCGGAGATCTCGCGAAAATTGGTTTCAATCGGCCGATCGCTGATTAGCTCGATGTTGTTGAGCCCGATCATGCGCTCGTGTTTGTAATCGATGGAGCCGTAACGCGATGCGGTGTTGATAATGGGATCGCCGATCGTCTTCCACACGGCTCCTCCCCAGCCGGCATCGAAGGCCTTCATGACTTGATAGGCAGTATTCGTTGGAGGCCCCGAAGCAAGCCAAAAGGGATTCGGCGAGTGAACTCCGCAGAAATAGATACTAAGATCAGGCATGCACCATTCCTCTCTGCTGCGGCGCCAGCGCGGCATGAATGCCTCGCGCGGCGTGCATTCCATGCGCAACAGCATCAACCACTTCGCCGCCACCGTTCACGCAATCGCCTCCTGCGAAGTATTTGGGGTTCGACGTCTGCATCGTCTCGCTGTTAACCACCACCTTGCCACCATCCAACTTAAGATTGGGAATGTTGGTAAGGAAGGCAAGCTTCTTCTGTCCGAGGGCCCTGATCACCATGTCGACATCAAGGGTGAACTCGCTTCCCGGTATGGGACGGAACGAACGTCTGCCCGACGATGGTGAACCCAGTTCCGTTTTGACGCATACGAGACCTTGCGCTCTGCCTCGCGCATCGGGGACCACTCGCACCGGAGCGGCCTGCCACACAAAGATCACTCCGTCCCCCTGCGCCAACTCATATTCATAGTCGAAGGCCGACATTTCCTCCCGACTGCGGCGATAGATCATGTAGACAACTTCAGCCCCGAGGCGGCGCGCGGCCGTAGCTACGTCGATCGCAGTATTTCCTCCCCCAATCACCGCCACGCGTTTGCCTACCTGAACGTGATCGAAACCATTTGTCTTTGTCTTCTCAATGAACGAGAGCGCATCGGTACAGCGACGAATGTTTTCCGCTTCAATCTGCAAGTCTTCAGTTTCGCCGAGCCCCACACCGAGAAAGATCGCGTTGTACTCACGCTCGAGTTGTTCGAGCGATACATCGCGCCCGACGGTGATTCCATTTCGAATATCTACTCCAAGTGCGCGGATTATCTCTGTCTCGCGCACTGCGTCTGCGGCTCTCATTTTGTAGGCAGCGATGCCGTAAGTATTTAATCCGCCGGGCTCAAGTTTGGAATCGAAGATTACCGCCGCGTATCCAAGTCGTCGGAGTTCCGCGGCGCATGCCAAACTCGCCGGACCAGCACCGATCAGAGCGACGCGTTGTCCGTTCTCTTTCCCGGCTTTCAACACTGGAATGCGGCGATCGAGCACGTGATCGACAGCGTGTCGCTGCAAGCGCCCAATTTCTACTGGCTTCTTTCCTTCTGCATTCAGAACGCAGGCCCCTTCGCATAGCACAGATGTCGGACATACCCGACCGCAGCTGTGCCCGAGCACATTAGCTGAAAGAATGGTTCGCGCGGAGCCCACGAGATTCTGCGTCAGGATTTGCCGAATGAACTGCGGGATATTGATCTCAGTCGGGCAGGCTTTGATGCAGGGTGCGTCGTAGCAGAACAGGCAGCGGGACGCTGCTTCCAGAGCAAGCGACGGCGTAAGCGGAGGATTGATGTCTGCGAAGTTCTCTTCGAGCTGCTCTGGACTGAGCTTGGGGCCCGTGTGCATGAATCACCTGGTACTGTCTGAATGATAGGCTGGAAATTTCGCGAGCATAGCATAAAATCGCCGATTCCGACTTCCGGAGATCTTCATGTCCTTCGATGCGCTAATCAAGAACGGAACTGTCGTCACCGCCACTGATACGTATGCAGCCGACGTAGCTATCGTCGACGGCAAGATTCACTCCATCGGCACGAATCTGCCTCAGGAGAATGCGACGCGCATCTTCGATGCCGCAAGCAAATATGTGATACCTGGAGGCATCGACGTTCACACGCATCTCGACATGCCGTTCGGCGGCACGACCAGCGCCGACGACTTTGAGACCGGTACGCGTGCCGCCGCCTTCGGCGGGACCACGACACTGATTGACTTCGCCATCCAGTACAAAGGACAGACGCTACGCACCGCCTTCGATACCTGGATGCAGAAGGCCGCACCAAAGGCCGTCGCCGATTACGCCTTCCATTGCATTATCACCGACCTGCCCGATGCTCGCCTCGACGAGATGTCGCAGCTCATTCGCGATGGTGTGACCAGCTTCAAACTTTTCATGGCTTATCCGGGTGTCTTCATGCTCGATGATGCCAGCATCTTCCGCGCCATGCGCGCCGCGTCGAATGGCGGCGGCATGATCTGCATGCACGCCGAGAATGGCGGTGCCATCGACGTGATTGTTAAACAGGCTCTGGCAGAAGGGAAGACTGCGCCGAAGTATCACGCGCTCACTCGCCCAACGACCGCAGAGGCCGAAGCCACGGCGCGCGCGATTGCACTCGCCGAGATGGCCGATTCTCCTGTATATATCGTCCATCTCAGTTGCAACGACGCACTCGAGAAGGTCCGCGAAGCTCGCGATCGCGGACTGCCGGTCTACGCTGAGACGTGTCCGCAATATCTCTATCTCTCGCTCGAAGACATGGACGCTCCCGGCTTCGAGGGAGCTAAATATGTCTTCACTCCGCCACTGCGCGAAAAGTGGCACCAGGAAAAGCTCTGGAATGGCCTTAAGAATGATCATCTGCAGGTCGTCTCCACCGATCATTGTCCGTTCTGCTTCAAAGAGCAGAAGGAGCTCGGCAAAGATGACTTCACCAAAATTCCCAATGGCGGACCGGGCATCGAGCATCGCCTAAGCCTGATCTATTCCGGTGGAGTAGGGAAGAAGCGCTTCAGTGTGAACCGCTTCGTGGAACTGGTCTCAACTACGCCCGCAAAGATCTTCGGACTTTATCCTCGAAAGGGGACGATCGCAGTAGGCAGCGATGCCGATCTCGTGATCTTCGACCCCAATCGGGAACACACAATCAGCGCCAAGACACACCATATGCGTGTGGATTATTCGATGTTCGAAGGGATCAAGGTGAAAGGCATGCCGGATATAGTGATATCTCGGGGGAGGGTGCTCGTAGAAAGTGACAAATTCCAGGGAAAAGCGGGTAGCGGGAATTTCCTCAAACGCGCAACATACGTCGGCGTTTGAGCTTCACCCACCTGCTACCGCAGGCGGTACTGACATTTGTGGCGCAGCCGCCTTCGGCTGTGGCTCCTGCCGCGCTCAACGCAGGCGAGGCCGCCTGTGCCACGAACAACGCTACCACCTGCAGGTCACAACCCGCGTCTCCGTATAAAACTTCACGCCGTCTTTCCCCAAGGCATGCAGATCGCCGAAGAATGAGCCCTTCCAGCCAGTAAATGGAAAGATCGCCACCGGAGCAGGAACGCCGACATTGATTCCGACCATTCCCGTCTGCACTTTTCCGCTGAACTCGCGTGCTGTTTGTCCCGATCTAGTAAAAATCGAGGAAGCATTTCCGTACTCCGACGCATTTACCACGTCCACGGCTTCCTGCAGATCGCGAGCCCGAACAACGGATAAGACAGGACCAAAAATCTCCTCGCGCGCGATCCGCATCGAGGCCTTGACGTTATCGAAGATAGTTGGACCAACGAAATATCCATCATTGTCGCAGCAAGGATCTTTGCGGCCATCGCGAGCCAGCTTGGCGCCTTCTTGCTCGCCGATGTCGATATAGTTCAAAATGCGCCGCTTGGCTTCACTATTGATAATCGGTCCCATAACGGTACTGCGATCCATGCCGTCGCCAACCTTCATCTCGTCCGCAGCTTTCTTGAGCGCCGCCAGCAGCGGATCGGCTGCTTCGCCGACCGCGACCACCACGCTCGTGGCCACGCAGCGCTCACCCGCGCATCCAAATGACGACGACATGATCGTGCTCGCCGAATGTCTCATATCTGCGTCCGGCATAACGACGGAGTGGTTCTTGGCGCCGCCGAGAGCCTGCGCGCGTTTGCCGTTCGCACATGCAGTTGTGTAAACGTACTTCGCCACTCCGCTGGACCCCACAAACGAAACCGCCTTCACCCGCGGATCGGTCAATAGCTGATCGACGACAGGCTTGGTCCCATGCACGAGGTTCATTACACCAGCCGGCAGACCCGCCTCATACACCAACTCCAGGAGACGCACCGAGGATCGCGGTACACGCTCTGACGGCTTCAGCACGAAGGTATTACCACAAGCAATGGCCACCGGAAACATCCACAGCGGTACCATTAAGGGAAAGTTGAACGGAGTAATACCCACACACACGCCTAACGGATGCCGGGTTGACCATCCGTCGACATCGGCGCCCACATGCTCGACGGTCTCGCCCATCATCAGGCTGGAAACGCCGCAGGCAAACTCCACACACTCGAGCCCGCGCTGGAACGATCCGCGAGCCTCTTCGCGCACCTTGCCGTTTTCTTCCGTAACCAGCGCTATCAGATCGTCAGCGTGCTTCTCCATCAGCTGATGGAAATGGAAGAGCACACGGCAACGATTCAGCACCGGCGTAGCACTCCACGCCGGAAGCGCTGCTTGGGCGGACGCGATCGCCGCCGATACCTCGTCATGAGTGCAGATCGGAATCTCAGCAACAGGCTCGCCGGTAGCCGGATTGTGCTGAATCAGAACCTCGCCCTGCGAAATCCGGGGGCGGCCATCAATGTAGATCGGACAGGGCTTGAGCTGGGTTGCAATAGCGCTGCTGGACATAGTGGAACCTCGTGGGAAGTCGTCGAACTAAGAAATGTTAGGACGGATAAGGCGGCGAAGCAAACGGGGAAGTGGGCGAATAGGTTATATGCGTAGGCGTCAGCCAGTTGAGCCCTTCACGGAGCCGCTTATCTCCTACTTGTTTTACTGCCAATTGCCGACTTACCCCGACGTCAAGACTCGTACCGTCGCTTCGGGTCCGTCCGATTTACATCTTGGGGAGCAGGAACCCGGTGCTTTGGCGGTATTGGGCATAGTGGTCGCCGAACTCGGCGGTCATGTAGGCTTCCTCCCGCTTTGCCTTCATTGCGAAAGCCACGGTCACCATGGCGACAGCCAGTAGTCCGCGCCACTCCCCTACCAGTAACGCCGTTCCGAGTGCGGCAATCAGAAGTCCGGTATAGATGGGATGGCGCACGTAAGCATAAGGTCCGGAGCGGATGAGCTGGTGACCTACTTTTAGCGTGATCCTCGCGCTCCAGTTGTCGGCCAGGATGAAGCGCGCCCAAATGGACATGGCCGCACCTGCATACGTGAGCGCTACGCCGGTTAATCCAACCCAGTGCGTTTGCGGCACGAAGCGCTGGTGCAGCATTCGGAATGGCACGTTGCGTGAGAAAAGCAGGGCAAATCCGACGATAAAGTAAACGCCATAGAGCAGGCGGGCAACGGAGGGCTCAATGACTTTGTCGGGTTTCCGCTTTAGCGCCGCGACGCCCCAAACAATGAGAAACACGTACCACGCGCATAGATCGACTTGCCAAAGAGTGAGTGTGGGCATGGGTACTCCTAAGCTAATTGCTGGTTTTTCTTAACCTCTTGATCCAATCCAACTCCGAATGCGTCTCGCTGCGAAACTGCGATGTGACTTCGCTTGCATAGCGATCCAGAGGGAACTTTGTTTCTACTGCAGTCAACTTCTCGAGCCTTAGCGTCAGGAACCTCTCACGCGCCTCGAGGATACGAAGGCGTGATTCTGCATCGAGCAACTGAAACATTCCGACACGAAAGCGGAAATGATTCGAAGAACGCGCGTCTTGCTCGCTAAATGCGCTGAGCCTGGCGAGTAGCTCCTTTCGTCCGAGGGCGGTGATGGCATAGAGGTGCCGCATTTGTCCGCGCTCTCCCGGAACGGTTGTGCGGCTGACCCACTTGTCGTTCATAAACCGTCGCAGCAATGGATACACCAGGTTGTTGTGCAGTACCCCTTGGCCCAGGATGATTCCCGCTTCACGCTTGAGCTGATAGCCATGCTTCGGTCCGGGCAATAACGTGGACAAGATTATTAGGTCATTCATGACTGTGTCAATAGTGACCTAAACGAAAGCAAGAGGCAAGTCTTCGGCGCGGTTCTATCTTTCGCCCGATCACCCGACAGGCTGAGCCCCTAGGCGGCGGTCCCAAGTCACGGCGAAGAACAAAAAGGCGGATTTCATCGCATGGATGAAATCCGCCTTCGAAGAGCTGTTACCCTGCGGCCGCCGCCGCCGGTACTGCTAAACGCCTATTGCGGCTGTGCTGCTGCCGTAGCCGAAGATGCGGCTCCGCCAGTTGCCCTCGCACTGGTGCGCTCCGCGATTATGTGTTTCGCGTTATCAGCGAGCTCCTTGGCCTGGGGTAGAAGCTCCAGGGCCTTAAGAATTTGGGGATCGGTCTCTGCCTGCACTTTCAGGCCTTCCTGTTGCCCGAACTCGGAGACGAACAATTCTGCCTTGATGTGTGAGGCGATCCAATCCTGTACGCCGGCGAGGTCGGCTTCGGTGTAGGCGATCTTCTCGTCGTCGAGGAACTTGCGGAAGTCCTGGAGGACTGCGTCGTTTACCTGGAAGTCTTTCCCGACATGGCGATTGAACAGGTAGTGCTTAGCGAAGTTGAAGAACGCATAGTGCTGCAAGAGTTCGTCCTGGAAGCGGTTCGGTTTGGGTTGCGGGAACTTAACATCGGGCGTGATGCCGCCGCCGCCGTAGACCGTGCGTCCGCTGTCAGTTAACTTGATTTCTTTGCCGACATTGGAGTTCGTCTGCTCGTCGTGGTTGTAGTAGTAGTCATACAGCGATACGCCGTTGTATTCGCGCTGGATCAGACGCCCGCTGGGCGTGTAGTACTTGGCAGTGGTCAGCGCCAGGCCGGTGTTCTCACCTAGCGGATACACGGTCTGGACCAGACCCTTGCCGAAGGTGCTCTCGCCGACTACTAGTCCGCGATCATGGTCCTGGATCGCGCCGCTGACGATCTCAGCCGCAGATGCGGTGCCGCGATTTACCAGCACAACCAGCGGATAGTCCTTGCCGCCGTTGCCATGGGCAGCGCGGTAGATCTTTTCGGGCGAGTTGCGTCCGTGATGCGAGACGATGACTTGTCCCTTGTGCAGGAACTTGTCGGCTACGCCAACGCCTTCGCTCAGCAGACCACCGGGGTTCTGACGCAGATCCAGCACCAGGCCCTTGAGTTCGCCTTCATTCTGGAATTTCTCCAGAGCTTGCGCGACTTCGTGCTCGGTAGTCTCGGTGAATCCGTTGACGTGCATGTATCCGATGCCGGGACGGATCTCAAATGCCAGATCTACGCTGTAGCGCGGAATTTCGTCGCGCACTACGGTAAACTCGATCGGCTTGTCGGCGCCTTCACGAATGATCGTAATGTGGACCGTGGTGCCCTTCTGGCCTTTCAGCAGATCAGCGACTTCGCTGGTGGTCATGTTGTCAGTGGGCTTGCCATCAACGGCGGCGATTACGTCACCGGGGCGAATTCCAGCTTTGTACGCGGGAGTGCCGACGAAGGGCGCGATCACGATGACTTTGTTGTTGCGTGGGCCGACCGACATCCCCACTCCGTAGTACTTGCCGCGCTGATCTTCGCGGAGCAACGCGTACTGCTTAGGATCGAAGAAGTTCGAATGCGGATCAAGAACGCGCAGCATCCCGGGAATAGCGCCGTTGTAAATCGCCTTGTCGGGATTCACGGGCTCGGCGTAGTTCTTCTCTACGACGTCGTAAATCTGGGTGAACTCCTTGATGTTGTCGCGGATTTCGCCATCACTGGAGCCCTCGACAGCAGAGCTACGCTGGCCGAATACGGCACCCATGCAACCGCAAAGAAGGAGAATTGAGAGAACCAGGAAGAGAGAGCGACGGGAGCTACTCACCATGCTGTTTGGACGTCCTTACGCACCGGACGGTAATCAGGGCCGCTGCAACTCTCCAGTAAAAAAGAGGTCTGCGGGATGAAAATCGGCCGGAAACCAGTATTTCGGTTGAGTATAGCATCGGTTTTCGGAGCTGCTAACTCAGAAATCCGACAATTCCAATGACTTCAGTGCTTTTGGATGCCGGAGGGGTGTTCTAGGATACGGGAAATCAGGGGAATCGGGCCTAACGGGTGATCACAGCATGAGCCCTCGGCTCCGAAACGGGGTGATGTGGGTTAGTCCCGGTAATGGTGCATCGTTATCCTTGGGCCAAGCCAAAGGGCACCTGCCTTTTTTGTAGTCCACGAACACAAAAGTCCCGGTGCCAACATCGTGCGCGAGAAGGGGTTGAAGGGCCACGCTTTTACCCAACGACCGGATGGTCCGACCACCCGATTCCTCGTCGTTGCTGCATGTTGAACCACGGCCTTATTATGGAAGCTTATGAACCTCGGTTTTCCTGAGATGATGTTCATCTTTGTGCTGGCTCTCATACTCTTTGGGCCAAAGAAGTTGCCGGAAATCGGTCGGCAAATCGGTAAAGGATTGGCGGAATTCAAGCGTGCTAGCCGTGAATTCCAGTCCCAAATCGAAGATGAAGTCCGCAAGCTGGAGTTGGAAGCCGATCTGAAGAACACCATCGAGCCACCGCCATCGCTGTCGAATGCCGTTGCCTCGCAGCCCCCAGCGCTGACCGTAGGATCCTCGGCACCGACAGCCGAACCAGCTGTTTCTTCCGCGACATCCGAGATAGCCGCCGCTGCTTCTGAGCCGGACTACACCGTCACACATTCGTCTTCGTCCTCGTCCTACAAGTCTGACTCGGCGGGAAATGCCTAAAGACCTCGGAGACCTCACAGAACGAGCGCGTGAAGAGGTAGTGAACCGGGTGGAACTCCCCGGCATGTCGTTGCTCGAGCACCTCGAGGAGCTGCGTAAACGGATTATCTATTCCGCGCTGGCGATCTTCGGTGGTTTTTGCGTTTGCTATTGGTATCACGAACAGATCTACGAGCTGATGCAGCAGCCGATCATGTTCGCGCTGAAGAACCATCACCTCGATACTCAGCTCGTATTCACGAATCCTACTGATCCGTTCAACATGTATCTGAAGATGGCGCTGATAGGCGGCATCTTTGTGGCTTCTCCGGGAGTCTTGTATCAGGTGTGGCTGTTCATTTCGCCTGGCTTGTACAAGCACGAGAAGCGCTACGTCGTGCCATTTATGGTTGCCACCGTCGGACTGTTCATCGCCGGCGGACTGTTTGCTTACAAGATGGCGTTTCCTGCGGCGCTCGATTTCCTGATCGGGTACAGCTCGCAGTTCAAGCCGATGATCACGATCGGGGAGTACACAGATCTGTTTTTGACGTTGATCATCGGCATGGGCATCATCTTCGAGTTGCCGATTCTGGTGTTCTTCCTCGCGCTCATGGGCGTTGTTACTGCAGGATGGCTGTGGCGGAATCTGCGTTATTCGATCTTGATCATCTTTACCATTGCAGCCATTGTGACTCCGACGACCGATATCCTTAACATGTGTATCTTTGCTGCGCCCATGGTTGCGCTTTATGTCGTGAGTATCGGCGTGGCTTATTTAGTGCATCCAAACCGGCGTAAGGCTCGGGCAAAGAGCTAGAGCTTTTATGGCACAGGTGCCTTCGCCTGTGTTCACTTTGGGTCGGCCACAGCCGAGGGCGGCTGTGCTACGGGTATTAGGGATGAAACTGGCAATTCTGCCGATGATTTGTTTGGCTGGCGCGTTTCTTGCGTGCAACAACGCGAAGAGTGCTGCCGCTCCGGCTTCCACAGCAGAGCAGAGCGCACCGCCAGCAGATCCGCGCTCTACTGAGATCGGCCTCTCCCAGCAGCAGATCGATGCCGCCATGGATCAGGCGTTCAAGATCGATCCTCAAGGTTGTTGGGGATATGTGCAGCAGTTCGTCGCTGTTGGCCCGCGTGCATTAGGAAGTCCTGGTCACAAGAAGGCGGAGGATTTCATTCATGCCCACCTCAAGGGCGATCAGGTTGAAGATGACGCTTTCACGCAGAGCACTCCTCAGGGCAGTTTCCCGGTTCGGAACATCATCGCCAAATATCCGGGCAAGAAGCCGGGCATCGTTGTGTTCGCGTCGCATTACGAAACGAATATCTGGCTGCCTAAGAGCTATGTCGGAGCAAACGATGGAGGCTCCTCCACCGGACTGCTGCTCGAGTTTGCACGGTTATTGCGCGAGAAGGTGAAGAACGGTCCCATGGATGGCCACAGCGTGTGGCTCGTGTTTACCGACGGCGAAGAGGCGATGCAGCGGGATTGGTCGAGCGACAGCCTCTACGGCAGCACCCACCTGGCTGAGAAGTGGCAGCAAGATGGAACCAGCAAGCAAGTCAAAGCGTTGCTTCTGGCAGACATGATCGGCGATGCCGACTTGAACATCGATCAGGATGCGTTCTCATCCGTTCGCCTGCAGATGATTGCCTTTGCCGCTGCGAGTCACTACGGATATCAATCCCACTTCTTCGGACGTCAAACCGAAATCCAAGACGATCACCTGCCCTTCAAGAAAGTCGGCATTCCCATAATGGATTTCATCGATCTCGATTACGGTTACAACAATTCTTTTCACCACACGCCTGAAGACACGCTCGACAAGTTGAGCCCGAAGAGCCTTGAAATTTCGGGAAATGCGATGTTGGGGACGCTGGCGTTGCTGAATGCAGGTGCGAAGTAGAGGTATTTCCGGGAAAGCACTTGAGTTTGAGTGTGGCACAGCGGCCCTCGGTTGTGGGCGAGAACGCCGACACGGCGAGGGCGGTTTTGCCACAAGGTTTTCGGCCGATCATGGCACACCGATGTCTTCATTCCAAAGATCAGGATGTTGCGCAATGAAGCTCCTCATCATCTCGACACAAGCTGGATCGTCGAGCACCTTAACCGCCACTCCGGCTTGCGCAAATAGGTGTTCAGCCCCGAGAAAATTGCGGTTCTCGCCGATAATGATCGTCGGAATGCGGAATAGCAGAGATGTTCCGGTGCACATCACGCACGGGCTGAGCGTGCTTACGAGAGTGAGTTGGTGCCAGTCGCGGCGGCGCCCGGCATTGCGGATGCAAGCGACTTCGGCATGAGCGGTGGGATCTCCGGTCTGAACCCGTAGATTGTGGCCACGTGCAAGCACGCGCCCCGTGCTATCGGCGAGCACTGAACCGATCGGTAGTCCGCCTTCGCTCAGGCCGACCTTGGCTTCCTTGAGGGCTTCCCGCAGTAAGCTGTGATGAAGATCCAGATTCTCCATCGAAGCAGCTTACGGATCGAGAAAAAAATAATCTAGGCCGCTGTCGGCTGCTTGTGCTTCCTCGGGGTTACGTACACCTCGCCGTCACGCACTTCGACCTCGCAGACATCGATCTTGCTCTTCTCCGGGCCAGCGACAACTATGGGGAATATGAGTTGGCGGAGCCACTACGGAGCGTTGTCAACCCTGCCTTCACTTCACCAGATCGCCCGGTGACCCGATCACCCGATTCCCTTTACACTGCTGAACGAGACGAATGAGTCCTTCGCTGGCGTTTTGGGTCTGCTTCAATCTTTTCGTGCTGGCCATGTTGGCCCTGGATCTCGGGCTGCATCGGCGTTCGCCCGTAATGAGTTTCAAGCAGGCGATATCCTGGACAGCCTTTTGGATTTTCCTGGCTGCGGTTTTTGCGGGCTTGGTTTTTCTTCGATTTGGAAAAACCTCAGCGCTTCAGTTCATCACGGGATATGTAGTCGAAGAGTCGCTCAGCATCGACAATCTTTTTGTTTTTCTGGTTTTGTTCCGCTACTTCCGCGTTCCCGCCGAGTACCAGCACAAGGTTTTGCTGTGGGGTGTGCTGGGTGCTTTGGTCATGCGGCTCCTCTTCATCCTGTTGGGCGTTTCGCTTCTCCAGCGATTTGAGTTTCTCATTTATGTCTTCGGAGCCATTCTGATCTACAGCGGCATCGAACTGTTGCGGAGCACCGAACCCGATGTCGATCCAGACAAGAATCTTGTGCTGCGGATTTTTCGCAAGTTCTTTCCTATTGTCCCCAACTTCGAGGGCAACAACTTCTTTGTGCGGCGCGAAGGACGCATAATGGCCACTCCTCTATTCTTGGCGCTGCTCGTGGTCGAGACCACGGATCTCCTCTTTGCGGTGGATTCAATCCCTGCGATTCTGGCTATTACGCGCGACGCATTCATCGTGTACACATCAAACGTCTTCGCGATTCTTGGCCTCCGTTCTCTGTATTTTGCTTTAGAGCACTTCTTTTCCTTATTCCGGTTTTTGCATTACGGCCTCGCGATCGTGCTAATGCTGGTCGGACTCAAGATGTTGAGCTCCCATTTCTACGAGCCGCCCCTCAGCATTACGCTTGGAGCGGTAGTACTGATTTTGACCGGATCAGTCGGAGCATCGCTGATCTGGCCGGAAAAACAGACAGCAGCGGAGTAGTAGGGGAGTTTTAGATCTGTGGCGCGGAGGCTGCGGTAGCAAGTTCGCGCAGTGAATTGAAGATCTCGGTCCGATAGGCCGATTGCGGTGCAAAAGCATCCAGGGAAAGAGTTGCAGAGAAGTGGGGTGACTCGCGGCGGAAGGCGATACTCAAGTACTGGCGTTCGGGGGAGCTGAGCAGGTTCGTGATTATCGCTGTGATCTCCTTTTGCCAGTCATTGCGGCTCGTCAAAATAAACGGTGTCGTTTGCTCGAATTCCCAACCCGGGGCATCTGGGGCAAGGTCCTTGCGGGTTCGCGCGAACAGCCGATAGCTCTCAAGTTCAAGGTTGAATGGGGGAGCCCAATCTAGATCTGCCTTGAAGATAGCAGTCTCCTCTTTCTTGTTTAGCTTGCCGACAAGCCAGTTCAAGGGAAGCTCTCGCGGGATTAGATGGACGTGCAGGCTGGCGTTGTGGAAGACGTTAGAGCGTAGGCGGAGCGGCACATGAAAGCTCGAGGAGCCGTCCCACTTGAGACCGGAGACGTGGCCATGACCGCTGAGCAGACTTTCAATCCAGCCGAGGATTTCGAAGGCTCGCTGCCGCGATTTGCGGGCGTAGTAGAGATACCACAGGAAGAGGACACAGACTCCCGCGGTCACGCAAGCAAGGGTCAAGCTCACCATTGCAATAGCATAGATGCCCCAGGCAAGAATGTAGATGTGTCTTTTATGGCAGTGACCGTCCTGCTAATGCCTGGAAGGCTGACCGGTAACGCTCGGGAAGCTGGCGTTTTTCCATTTGGGCGTTGACCACGATGTGGGTCGTTTCTGCCTCTGCCAGTACCGTGCCATCACTTTGGCGCTTGATTTCGTATCCAAAATGCATCAAAGAGCCGCGGAGATTGCGCAGCTCGGTTCGGATGATGATCTCTTCGTCGTAGTAGGCAGGGGATTTGTAGCGGCACCGTGCGTCAACGACTGGAAGATGGCAGTCATCTTCCAGTTCCATTTGCTTATAGTTGAAGCCCAGGCTGCGCATTAGTTCAACCCGGCCGATCTCCATCCAGATAAAGAAATTCGAGTGGTAAACCACACCCATCTTATCGGTTTCGGCGTAACGAGCGCGCAAGCGAACCTCATGACTGCTTCGATTTTGGTGCGACCGGTTGGCACTCAATGACTGCTCCAGTGTGGTTTTCGCTTTTCGAGGAAGGCACTAATGCCTTCTCGGAAGTCAGGCGTCTGACGAATGCGCGCATTCTCTTCAATCGAGGTTTCGAGCCGACGGTCGAGTTCCTCGTTGATGGTTTGCGAGAGGAGTCCCTTAGTGGCGCGCAGCGAAGCCGGGCTGTTCTCCATCAGCGTGCGGGCAAGTTCATAGGCGAGCGGCAGGAGCCGGTCGGGATCGACGACCTCGTTCACCAATCCAAGACGGAGAGCTTCGTCGGCGGCGAAGACCCGCCCCGTAAGCAGCAGGTCACGCGCGTGTTTCTCTCCCACTTGCCGCACCAGGAAGTTGGAAACGATTGCCGGGACGAATCCGATGCGGACTTCGGTGTATCCGAACTTTGCTTCGTGAGTGGCCAGGGTGAAATCGCAAATTGTCGCAATTGCTGTTCCTCCCGCGATGGCCGCTCCATTCACGGCGGCAATGGTTGGTTTGGGAAAGTCGTAGATCGAACGGAACAGTCGAGCCATGGTGCGCGAGTCTTCGATGTTCTGCTCGACGGTGCGGCCGATCAGGGACTTGAGGTTCTCCAGGTCCATACCTGAGCTGAATGCCTTACCGGCTCCGGTGATGATCAGCACTTGTGATGGCGACTTCTCAACCGTGTGGAGGGCCTTTTGCAGGTCGGCGATCAGTTCGTAGCTAATGGCGTTGCGCTTGTCTGGACGATGGAGCGTAAGCAGCGCGATGCCGTCGCTCTCGTGGAGAGTCAGAGTTGTGAAGTTCATTGAATTTGTGTAGACGGCGAACCTGCTCCAATCAATTGCGACATCTTTAATACGTTGTCTAGCGGCTTACGAATAGCGACGTCCTCACCCAGTTCTTTCAAGGTTTCCAAAACAACTTCAGTCGGAAGATTCCCCACGAGTTCATCCTGAGCAAATGGGCACCCTCCGAGGCCGCCAAGTGCGGAATCGAAGCGGCGGCATCCGGCATTGTACGCGGCCCTGATTTTTTCTTGTGCCTGCACCGGACGACTGTGTAAGTGCACGCCGATCTCGAGATGCTTGAAGCGATCGATTACGGGACTGACAAGATCTGTAACTTGAAGCGGAGAAGCCAGCCCAACCGTGTCCGCAAGAGAGATCTGCTCGATCTGCATTTCTGACAGCAAATCCACGGCTTCGACGACTTCGCTGACATTCCACAGGTCTCCATATGGATTACCGAAGGCCATTGAGATGTAAACGACGAGGTCGAGGCCGGCGTCGCGCGCCTTCTGTTCGATGTTTTCCAGTACGTCGATTGCCTGCTCCAGTGATTGATTCTGATTGTTTTTGAGGAACGTCGGCGAAACCGAATAGGGAAATCCGAGAGTTTGAACTGCATCGGTAGCAATGGCTCGGTCGGCACCCTTCTCGTTCACAACGATGCCAATGATCTCGACATCGTCTGGCGGATCAAGGTCCTTCAGCACCTGCTCCGAATCGCTCATCTGTGGTACCGCCTTTGGCGAGACGAACGAGACTGCGTCGACGTGTTTAAATCCTGCTCCGATCAACGCGCGCAGGTAGTGCACTTTTGTGTCGGCTGGAATCTGATGTTTGAGTCCTTGCCACGCATCGCGCGGACATTCTACGAGTCTTACCGGCTTCCTTGTTGTCATTCCGAGCCACCGATGTTGCTACGCGGAATACTTACCCACACAATTCGGGTTCGGAAGGGATTCCTCACTTCGTTCGGAAGGACAAGACGGCTCACGTCTGTAAGACTCCTACGCTGAACTTCGGAACATCAGGATTCAGCGCTGCAGCTTCCAACGCAACGATCACAGCATCGCGTGTCTCCAGCGGATCAATAATCTTGTCGATCCAGAGTCGTGCGGCACCGTATCTTGGGTCCATCTGCTCGTCGTAGGTCTTCTTTACCGATTCGTACAGCTCTTTCTTCTCGGCCTCCGTCAATTTCTTGCCGCCACGTTCGAGCTGTTTGATCTTGATCTCGACCAACGTGCCTGCGGCTGAGGCACCGCTCATGACCGCATAGCGAGCGGTGGGCCATGCGAAGACGAACCGTGGATCATAGGCTTTGCCGCACATCGCATAGTGGCCCGCTCCGAACGATCCGCCTACGATCACCGTGATCTTAGGCACGACCGAATTGGACACTGCATTGACCATCTTCGCTCCGGCGCGGATGATGCCGCTCCATTCAGCATCGCGCCCAACCATGAAGCCGTTTACGTCGTGGAGGAAGAGCAGCGGCACAAGGTTTTGGTTGCAATCCATGATGAAACGCGCTGCTTTTTCCGCCGACTCGGTGTAGATGACGCCGCCGAACTCGACACGCTTTTCGCCTGAGTGCTTGTCCAAGTCCTGCACGTGAGTTTTTTGGTTGGCGACAATACCTACGGCAAAGCCACCGATGCGCGAGTATCCACAAAGAACCGTCTTGCCGTATTCGGCTTTGTACTCATCAAAACGACTATCATCGACGATGCGTCCGATGATCTCCCTCATATCGTAAGGTCGCGCAGGATCTGCATCCACGATTCCGAGCAGTTGTTCCTTGGGAAGGCGTGGAGCGTCGGGTTCAATTCGGCTGAATGGAGCCTCGGGACGGCGTCCCATTTGGCCTACGAGAGTACGAATTCGGGAAATGCAGCTCTCGTCGCTGGGCTCACGATAATCGACCGTGCCGGAAATCTGCGCGTGCATCTTTGCGCCCCCGAGTTCTTCAGGCGTGTACTTCATCCCAATCGCAGCCTGCACGAGAGCCGGACCGGCGAGGAAAAGGCCGCTGCCTTCGGTCATAAGGATGTGATCGCACATTACCGGCAGGTACGCGCCGCCAGCGACACACATTCCCATAATGGCAGTGATCTGCGGAATTCCCATTGCCGACATAACAGCGTTGTTGCGGAAGACGCGGCCAAAGTCGTCGGTATCGGGAAAGACGTCTTCCTGCAGCGGCAGAAATACGCCTGCAGAGTCGACGAGATAGATCGTGGGAATGCGGTTCTCGATGGCGATGTTTTGCGCACGGATTACCTTCTTCGCGGTCAGGGGGAAGAAGGCGCCGGCTTTCACTGTGGCGTCATTCACGATCAGCATGAAGAGGCGGCCCTGAACGCGGGCCAATCCGGTAACCACTCCCGCGCTGGGCGCTCCGCCCCATTCCTCATACATCCCATGCGCGGCGTAGATCCCAAACTCAAGCAAATCCGTGCCGGAATCAACGAGCAACGCGATACGCTCGCGCGCTGTAAGGCGTCCCTTACCGTGCTGAGACTCAATTGCCTTGGGGCCACCCCCTTCGCGAATCTTCTCTTGTTCACGCGCAATGGTTGTGACCAGATCCGCCATTGCTCGCGCGTTTTTCTGAAAGCGCGTAGACCTGGGATCGAGAGTTGAGGTAATTACGCTGTTCGGCGTGGATGTGACGGGGCTTTGTGTCATCGGGCTGCGCGAAGAAACCCTTTAGGGTAACAAATTCAATTTACCAAGTAGACACAGTGGTATGAGGAGGTCTCTCCGAGATCAATTCAATCGCTCTAATCAGAGGATCGGGAGCAATGTCCGATACGAGTCCCGTCTCCAAAGCTTCGGCTGCATGCAACTTCTCGGCGGCAGCGAACAGTTGTGCGGCGCGAGCGCGGCCTACGACCTGCGGCAGGCGTTGCGTGCCTCCCCAACCCGTTAATAGTCCAAGGGCTGCTCCGCGATGGCCAAAGATCGCGTTGGGCGCGCAAATTCGAAAGTCGCAAGCCAGGGCGAGATCGAGACCGCCGCCCATGCAATAGCCGGAGACAGCCGCGTAGACAGGAGCAGGGAAGTTATCGATCGACGTCATGCAGCGCTGTCCCATCCTCGCGAACTCAAACGCCTCGACAGCATCGAGGCGAGCGATCTCATTGAGGTCAGCTCCAACCGAGAAGTAATGCTGATTGCCCGTAACGATTAGGGCCTTCGGGTTTCGCTCATTGAGGGGACGTCCACTGCCGCAGACGTCGACCGTCAATTCGTCGATGATGACCATGAGCGCGGAGACACGATCTCGCGTGATACGGTTCATGCCATCCGGGGAAATCAAGTGCAGCACGTTGCAATATTTGCGTTCTTCGAGAAGGCATTGCTCGCTGACCGATTCCACCGAACCTAGGCGGGAATGCCGCGCGGTTTGACGTTGGCGCGGATGAAGGTGACGATCTGGTCCATCGAAGTGCCAGGCCCGAAGATGCCGGTGACACCGTGCTGATTAAGGAAAGGAACATCTTGTTCCGGAATGGTACCGCCCAGAACGATCAGCACATCGTCCATCTGCTTTTCTTTCATGAGGGAGACGACTCTGGGCACAATCGCGTTGTGGGCTCCGGAGAGAATTGAGAGCCCAATAACGTCGACATCCTCCTGCAGCGCCGCAGTGACGATCATCTCCGGCGTCTGCCTCAAACCTGTATAGATGACCTCCATGCCGGCGTCGCGCAGTGCGCGGGCGATTACCTTCGCGCCTCGATCGTGGCCGTCAAGTCCGGGCTTGGCTACTAGGACGCGAATCTTCTTGGGAGTCTCAGAGGGCATGACCGAAGTTGTGATTATAGCGGAGGAGTCAGTCCGAAAAATGTAGAGAGGCAGCATGCTGCGTTTGGATAACTAGATCACCACGTCCAGAGACCGCCACAGGTACCAACTTGCGACCGAGCAGTACGGATGCCAGCTCTTTGCTATGCGCTCCATTGTCCTTGGTTTTGGCATTACCTTCATGCCGTACGCCTTGCGCATCGCACTTCGGACTCCGTAGTCGCCAGTAGGGAGAATGTTCTGTCGGCGCAGCGCAAACATCAGAAACATGTGCGCGGTCCACTGGCCAATGCCCTTCACCTGGGTGAGTTCCGCGATGATTTCTTCGTCGCTCATTTGCGCAAAGCGCTCGAACTCAACGATGCCGTCGCGAGTCTTTCGTGCGAGGTCGCGGATGTAAGTTAGCTTCTGTTTAGACAGTCCAACAGCTCGCATCTGAGCGGGACGAAGCTTCAGTATCGAATCGGGAGTAACTTCCCCACCGGCTTTCGTCACCAACCGATCGAAGATAGTTCGTGCTGCCTTGCCGTGCAGTTGCTGGAAGGTGATCGATCGAACTAGCGCGCGGAACGTTGGCTCGTGATACTGCATCGCGTACGGCCCCACCTGCTTGATGATTTTGGCAAGCACTGGATCGGCCGATTGCAAATGCGAAAGAGCGTGATTGCTGGAAGGCTCCGTGGCTGCGATGGCGGACGTTCCGTTGGTGGCAGACGGCTGCTTCTTGGTTGCGGTCTTCACAACCCGTGATTCTACCGGAGGTTACTGCTGCCACTGTCCAACTGAATGTGCTATGTCCCAGGCGGACTAATTGGTGCTGTGCACGCTGCGTCTTTGGCGAAACTCCGATTTTTTTTGCGTGATCCCCGAATCTAAAGGACTTAGCCGATGAGATCCCCGACGAATCCCCGGAGGTCCGGGGATCTCTTGGGGATCATCGAACCTAAGCGCCTGCGGATGACCAGTCGAGTTGCCGGCTATCGCCGACTGTTCGGTCACGCTAGCCATTCCCAGATTGGAATTCGCACGCACGTCTGCATGATCGCTCAGTCGACGAAGAAAAGGCAAGCTTCATCCGTTGCTCTACAAGTTTTTCGACTCAGTCGGCTCAACGGGTTACAAAGGAGAAGAAAGATATTTTTGCGATCCGTCGCTCTAGGCGCAAACGCGACCGCCGCCTTCGAAATCAGAAAACGCAGCGGCTAATTTGGATCCCCCAGCGTGGGAGCTTCGCTACTTCGATCCGGCAGTGACATGTTGAGAGATTCTGTGGTACTCGTTGGCTGTAATTGCGCCCTTGCTTACGACGTCACGAGGCTGTTCATATGGACGGTCCGCTATAATCGCGTTCGCCTTAGCTTCATCGATTCCGGGCAAGCCGATGAGTTGAGCCTTGCTCGCGCTGTTCAAGTCGACGAGCGAAGAATTCTTGTCGTTCAAACCCTCTTTTACACCCTGAGCGGCGGCAGTGATCTGAGTTTGCGCCACCCCAGCGCCCTTCTTGATGTCGCCGGCTGCTTCGCGGCTCTCCCGCTTTAATTGTTCAGTCGCGTTGGCCGCTTGCTGACGTGTGGTTCCAGGATCGTTTGAGCATGCGATACCGGCAATTGAGAGGGAGATTGTTAGAACGAAAAAAGTCTGCGAGCGCACGAGAATCCTCCTCTGGTGTGAGGACGCACCCTTGTGAATAGTTGCTCCAGAGATCTCCAAATGTTTAGCAGCAGCACTCATTTAGTGCATCTGCGGTCCTGGGCGGTAGGCATCTCAAATCTAAATAGAGAGCGCTTCGTACATGGACATGAAAGCAGTTTTCCTAACAGGGCTGGTTTGCGTTGTTCTGGGGCTACTGTCTTTTGTTGTTACAGTCCCGCACGCGGAGAACGAGCAGTTTCAGTCGGGTCAGATAACCCTTGGCGTTTCACGTACAGAGCCTCGGCATTTCCCGGTAGGCGTCGGAGGGACGCTGATCATCGTTGGGCTGGCCCTGATGGTGACCGGTTGCCGCGAGCGGCAGCCTTGAAAACTATGGAGATTGCACAACAAGACCTTGCAGTTCGCGACGATCCCGATAGATAAGGTTCCTGGCAGGCACCTCTCCCACAGCGTCCGCATGCAGCGTGTATTGGCCAAGTGGCAGGCTCGAATCAAATTTCAAGTCAGGAGTTTCCACACCCCTTCGGAGTATTAGGTGCTCATACCGCAGAGCGAATGCCTTTCCATACTCGTTTACGGCCACAACGACGATCGTTAGGTCGACATCGTCCTTACTGCCATTCTTCACGCGCACCGCACCAGCAACGTGGTCGACCGAGATGTGCGGACGGTCGGTCCAGCGAATGACGAGCAACGGCCCTGCGTTGGCGACTAGTAGTCTTGTCGTGGTCAGCGATGGTTCAGAAGAGTCCGAAACCTGCACCAGCACGGAGAACTGTGCGTCGGATTGTGGTTTCCCGGAGATAATTCCGCTGGTGCTATCCAGTGAAAGACCTGTTGGCAGAGGCTGCTGCAAGATCGTCCAGTTGTAGGGCGGTTTGCCGCCGACAGCTTTCAGCTCTGCCTTGTATTCGAGTCCTGCCTCAGGCAGTGGCAGGTTCGATGTCGCAATCTGGAATGCGCGACCACCTGTAGTTTGCTGCGAAAATGCTGGCGGCTGAGGAAAAAGAACGATTGCGCTGACGCACAGAACCGTGATCCAACCCCTGCTCATAGATTGACTATATCTCCGGTGAGATGAACGGCTCCTGAAACCAATTCGTGCTAGCTTTCGTAGCAATCGCTTTGGAGCGCACGTGACCACGTCTGCAACCATTTTGTCCCAAACTAGGGATTTCAGGCAGAGCAGATTTACTTCTGGACCAGCGGTTGTGGCATTCATAGCGGCAGCAACGGTAATGCTGCACCTCCTCACTGCAACGCGCTACGGAATTTTTCGCGATGAGCTTTACTATCTCGCCTGCTCCGAGCATCTCGATTGGGGATACGTCGATCAGCCGCCTCTAATTGCCTGCATAGCATGGATGGTTCGTCATGTGCTTGGGGAGTCACTCGTCGGGATTCGCCTTTTGCCTGCCATAGCGAGCGGTGCGTTGGTTGTTCTTACGGGAAAGCTTGCGAAAGAAATGGGTGGGAGCCGCTTTGCTCAGGCGATCGCTGCCATCGGAGTGATGTTCGCTCCGATTTACCTGGTCCTTCACCACTGGTTGACCATGAACGCATTCGAGCCGCTCTTCTGGATGGGCGGTGCCTATTGCATAGTGCGAGCTATTAATAGTGGAAACGAGCGTTACTGGTTGTGGTTCGGCTTACTCGTCGGTTTGGGGCTCGAGAACAAGTACTCAATGGCATTCTTTACTTTCGGAGTGTTCATTGGCGTATTGGCTACGCCCGAACGACGCTTCCTGAAGAGTCGTTGGCTTTGGCTAGGCGCCGTGGCTGCTGTGATCCTCTTTCTGCCGAATTTCATTTGGCTGGTAAAGCACAACTTTCCATTTCTTGAACTGATGCACAACATTCGGCAGACGCATCGCGATGTAATTCGCGGCCCGATCTCATTTGTCCTAGATCAGGCAATGATTATGGGACCGATTCTCTTCCCGATTTGGATCGCCGGAGTAACATGGTTATTTATCTCCCGAAGTGGACGGCGTTACCGAGCCTTGGGATGGACGTACTTCGTGCTGCTGGTTACGTTCATTGTTCTGAAGGGAAAAAATTACTATCTCGCCCCTGCGTATCCGATGTTGTTCGCCGCTGGAGCTATTGCCTTCGAAAGCTTGAGCGAAACTCGCCGGCGATGGAGCCGGACGTTATATCTATCGCTCGTCGTGTTGGCGGGAGTCATCCTTTTGCCCCTTGCTGCTCCGGTCCTTTCACCCGAAGCGTTTATCCGCTATCAGAAAACAATCGGTATCGAACCGCCCAAGGCCGAGAATCAGAACAACGGACCTCTTCCACAACACTTTGCTGATGAGTTCGGGTGGGAGGAGATGGTGAGCAAAGTTGCCGCAGTTTACCATTCGCTGCCGCCCGAAGAACGGAAGCGCACGATGATCTTTGCCAATGATTACGGATCAGCCGGCGCCGTAGACTTCTTCGGTCCGAAGTATGGGCTTCCTAAAGCTGTTAGCAATCACCAAAATTACTGGTATTGGGGATCCCACGACTACGATGGCAGCACGGTGATTGTATTGGGCAGCGATGGGAGGGGCGATCGCGAGCATTTCAATTCTGTCGAGATCGCGGGCATCGTCGAGCATCCTTATTCGCGCCGCGATGAATGGTTCCCGATCCTGCGCTGTCGAGGATTAACCGTCAACCTGCAAAAAGCATGGCCAGCAATGAAGCGTTGGAACTGAAAGAGAAGAAGCGGGCGAGGGAAAGGGCCCGATTATCCGACTTCTCTACTCTTCTCGGAGCAGATCCATCGGATGAATCGCCAAAGCCCGCCGAGCCGGAATCAATGCTGCAATGATCCCGACCAGTGCCATGGTCAACACCACGCCTAACAGCACGAGCGGATCGGCTGCGGACGCGTGGTAGACGATGCTGGCGAGCACTTTTGTAGCTGCCATTCCAAGTAAAAGTCCCGCGATTGAACCTGTTAATAGAAGGAGAACTGTTCGAGTCAGTGCTGCGCGGAGGACTTGAACCTGTTGAGCGCCTAGAGCGACGCGAATGCCAAGTTCGCGTAGTCGCTTGCTGACCGTGTAGGAAGCCAATCCAAATAAGCCGGTCGCGGCCAGCACGATCGCAAGGGAGCCGAAAACGCTGAGGGCGACCGTTGCCGCGACGGCAGGAAGCATCATGAAACTGAGAGAGTCTTGCCAACTGTTCAGGTTGAACATCGGAATACTTTGGTCGATCCGGTAGATAGCCTCGCGGATCGCGGGGATCACCTGCTGTGATGGCAGGGTCGAACGCACTATGAGTGCCGTCGACGTGTTGGGTGATTGCAGAATCGGATAGAAGATCGCCGGTCGTGGGTCTTCAGAAAGAAGTTCATATTTGCCGTCTTCGACGATGCCGACGATCTCCCACGGAGCCGGGCCACTAGCGTGAAATCGCTGGCCCACCGCGCGTTCGGTTCCAAACATCTTGCGGGCAAAGATGGCGTTCACCACGGCGACGTTGGGAGCATCGTCATCGTCATGCCAGGTGAACTCGCGTCCTGTGAGCATCCTAGTGCCAGCTGCAGCGAAGTACCCGGGCGACACCTGGTAGTAGCTTGCGTGAAACTTCTGCGTCGAAGCTCGGAACTCGGTGGTGGTTGCATCAAAGACGCTTGTGCTCGACTGATCCAGGGCTAACGGGGTTGTACTGCCGAATGCCGCCTTCGTGACGCCTGGCAGATGCGACACAGTCTCCAGTAGTAATTTCTGCACCTCTGGCACCTGCATCTTCGTGTAGCCCGCCAAGTGCAGATCGAAGACTGCGAGAGTTGTGCCCTTGGGGTCAATTCCCAAAGGCGTCGCGAGTGCGCGCTGGAACCCGCGTAGCGAAACGAAACATGCTGTCACCAGTAAGCAGCAAACTGCGATCTGTGCCCCAAGCAGCACGTCTCGAAGGGCTAGGCGTCCGGTGATTACAGCAGTGCCGCTTCCTGCTCGGAGCACCTGGTTAGGATCGGTGCGCCAGATCTGCCTTGCCGGCATGCAGCCGAAAATCAGTCCGGTCGCGACTGAGACCAGAAATGCGAAGACATAGAGGTTGCGGTCAGGCTGGACCAGGAATTGAAGGGGAAAATCTGCCACTGGTCTCCATTGGCTAATGAGTCGCAGCAATATGGCAGACAAAGACAGAGCCACGATGCCACCGCCGAGCGCGACTACTATGGACTCGACCACAAGCTGGCGCAGAATTCGCGTGCGGCTCGATCCGAGCGCAATGCGGATCGAGAGCTCTCGTGCCCTGTCAGCAGTGCGCGACGCGAGCAGTCCGCCAAGGTTCGTGCAGGCCGCAAGCAGGACGAGTAAAGCTAGCAGCATCACTCCAAACATGAATCCGCGTACCGGTCCTCCCAGCATATCGCCCAGAAGCCCGGGCCTGCTTAAGCTGAAGGTCAAATGTTCGTCGCTACTCGGATAGTCGCGCGCAAGCTGCGAGGCGATGGTGTCGAGATTTGCTTCGGCTTGCGCCTGAGTCATTCCGGGTTTTAAGCGTCCAACCACCCACGCGTTCGAGTCATTTCGCCGCTTGATCCAGTTGTATCCCTCGATCTGCTGCTCATTCAGAATAGGAAGCCACACTTCGGGCCAAAAGAATTTCTCGGTTCCGTAGAAATCGGCGGGCGCTACGCCAATCACGTTGTATGGCTGTTTGTTGATTCGTACTGTGGTACCGAGAATCCGTGAGTCACCGTTGAATCGCGACTTCCAACAGGCATAGCTCAGAACAACCACCTCGGCGGCGTGGTCGCCATGTTCGTCGCTCGGAGCAAGGAATCGGCCCAATTCGGGACGTATGCCCAAGGTCTCAAAATAATTTCCTGTGACCTCGTATCCCCATACCGGCTGGGCAAGATTCGAAGCTTCAAGGCCGATGCGGGCTACACGAGTCGCCGCAAGACCGGCAAACACACTGTTTCGATTTCTGACGTCAAGGTAATCGGGGAACGAGTTTTGCATCTCCGCATGCCCGCGGTGCTGGAGCGTGTAGACCCGTTCGGGATTTGGGACTGGGAGTGGATTCAGCAGCAGCCCATTGATGACGCCGAAAACAACGACATTTGCTCCGATTCCAACCGCCAACGTGAGAAGAGCGGTCACTGTGAATCCCGGAGACTTCAGTAACTGGCGAAAAGCGTAGCGAACATCTTGATAAACGTTTTGCATGGCGTTTGCTGGGTATAACGCAATGATCTAAGGCACTTTCTACGCCAGAAATTACATACATTTCGTGGCACCCGGACTGGCGATTTCTTCCCCTTTGGGCATTTTGAGGCCAATTCATATGTCCACATTCAGACGCAAGTGTTCGGAATTGAACACAATTCCCGGAAGCTGCGTTATCCCGGAGAGCCGCCACGTGTCACGGCCGCAGGCGTTGTTAACCGACTTCGATAGGCCTCGACTTTCCTATTGATTTTCTATAGGTCGCTAACCTATGTTCCTACAGAACGTCGATAGGAGCGTGTACGTGGCGCCTGAACAAACCGCATTACTGCAGGGAACTTTGGACCTGCTCATTTTGAAATCGCTTGCCCTTGACCAGATGCATGGACTGGGAATTGCAAGACGTGTTGAGCAGATTACTGGTGGAACTTTTCAGGTAAAGCCCGGGTCGCTTTTTCCCGCTTTGCACCGCATGGAAGAAGAAGGCTGGGTAACTTCGGAATGGGGCGAGTCGGAGAACAATCGGCGCGCGAAGTATTACCGGCTTACAAAGGCCGGCCGTCGACAGCTTGAAACCGAGAGCGAGCGCTGGAGTCGCATCTCTCTTGCGATCGCGCAGGCTCTGGCGAGTTCTTAGATGTAAGCAAGAAGGAGGATGCCGTGAAGAGAAGGGAATTACTCAAAGGGGCGGCAGTGTTTGGTTTCGCATCAGCAATGCCGCTTTCGGTGGCAAAGTTCAATTCCACTTCGGAGCCGGTGCCAGAAGGGAACAAGACCACACCACTGGCCAACTCATTGCAACCTCCCACCAAGGGCAGTATTCCGGTGGCTTTCGTGATTTCAGACGGAGCGGTCATAATCGACTTCGCGGGCCCGTGGGAAGTCTTTCAGGACGCGAGTATGGGAGTTAATCCCGGCTCAATGGCCAATGTGTTCAAGCTGTACACAGTCGCTGAGACGACAAAGCCCGTCAAGGCCAGCGCAGGAATGAAGATCATTCCCGATTACAGCATCGAGAATGCGCCGGCTCCGAAGGTGATCGTCATTCCTGCTCAGCACAGCGCAAGTAAAGCCGTACTGGATTGGATTCGTAAGTCGTCTCAGAGTGCCGATGTCACGATGTCGGTGTGCACAGGTGCGTTTGTCTTGGCTGAAACGGGCTTGTTGTCGGGCAAGACTGCGACGACTCATCACAGCTCTTACAAAGTCATGGCCATGGAACATCCGGACATTCATGTCAAGCGTGGGGCCAGGTTTGTCGAGGATGGAAACGTTGCTACTGCTGGTGGACTCTCATCGGGGATTGATCTCGCTTTGCGCGTTGTCGAGCGGTACTACGGCCGTGGCGCTGCGGAACGCACCGCTTACTACATGGAATACCAGGGCACGGGCTGGATGAGTCCGGATTCGAACGAAGCCTACGCGAAGATTCCAGTCTCCACTGATGCCCATCCGCTGTGTCCGGTCTGCGAGATGGAGGTGGACTCGGCAGGTGCGCCGAAGTCCGTCTACAAAGGCAAGACTTATTACTTCTGCATGCAGGACCACAAGCAGGCATTCGACGCTTCTCCGGACAAGTATCTGGACGCGACGTAGTACCAATTGCGGAAGCATGAAAGTTTGATTTCGAGAGCTTAGCGAGGTTCTCCGCCATGCCTTTTGCCAAAATCAGCAGCTTCTTGCGCAATCTCTTTCGAAGAGAAGAAGTGGACGAGCAACTCGATCAGGAGGTTTCGTCTTACGTTGCCATGTTGGCCGACGAGAAGATGGCTGGCGGGATGAATCGGGAGCAAGCCATTCGCGCGGCCAAGATCCAGTTAGGTGGATCGGATCAGGTGAAGGAGCACGTCCGTGAGGTTCGTTCTGGGGCGTGGCTTCAGGATTTGCTGCAAGACCTTCGTTTTGGCTGGCGGATGGTCCTTCGCAATCCCGGATTCTCAGGGCTTGTAGTTCTCACTCTCGCTCTTGGCATTGGAGCGAATACCGCGATCTTCAGCGTGGTTTACGGTGTGTTGCTGCGGCCTCTTCCCTATGTCGACGGTTCCCAGCTTGTAGTTTTGAAACAACAAGCGACGAAGGCAAAGCTCGACAACGTACCGTTCTCTCCCAAGGAGGTGTTTGATTATCGCGACTACAACCACACGCTCGAATCGGTTGTGGAGTATCACAGCATGTCGTTTCTCCTTTTGGGAAAGGACAGTGCGGAGCGAGTCCAGGCCGGCGTAGTGTCTGCGAACTTCTTTGACGTACTCGGAACCAAACCGTTGTTGGGCAGAACGTTCGTCGCTGCTGACGAAGCCAAGGGCGCTGATGCCGTGCTTGTGCTTAGTTACGAGTATTGGCAGCGTCATCAGGGTGGCGATCCCAACGTTGTGGGAAAGGTGTTCCAGATGAACAATCGGCCTCACACTGTAATTGGAGTGTTACGGCCGATCCCTCAGTATCCAGCAGAAAACGACGTATACATGCCTACCACGCAATGCCCGTTCCGTTCGAGTCCTCGCGCGCGTGAAAATCGACAGACGCGAATGTTGCCGGCAGTGTTTGGAAGACTTAAGCCCGGAGTCTCTCTGCGGTCGGCACAAGCGGATCTTTCGACCATAGCCCGACAGCTCGAGAGCTCCTATCCAAAGGACTATCCCAAAGAATATGGATACGGCCTTGCCCTAGCTCCGTTGCATGAGGAACTCATTCAGAGAGCTCGCCTGACTTTAATCGTCCTGCTTGGTGCGGCCGGTTTTGTGTTGCTGATTGCCTGCGCGAATGTAGCTAATCTGATGCTGGCGCGAGTTCTGAAACGGGAGCGCGAGCTTGCCGTGCGCAGTGCTTTAGGCGCAAGCAAGCTGCGCTTGATACGACAACTTTTGACGGAAGCGGTGATGCTTGCTCTCGCGGGAGGTGCTTTGGGGCTGTTCATTGCACCCCCGGCTTTGCAATTGCTTGTCAAATTCGCGGCACGCTTTACGACTCGAGCCGGGGAAGTCAGGATCGATTGGCCGGTTCTCCTGTTCACGCTTCTGGCATCTATAGTCGCAGGCATCCTGGCTGGATTTGTTCCGGCGATCTCGTCCAGCCGGCAGATCACCGACGCCCTCAAGCAGGCGACCGCTCAAACGACAACGAGCGGCAGTCGTCAGCGAATGCGCAGCGCGCTGGTCGTCGCCCAAGTTACTGTTTCCTTCATGCTGCTGGTAGGCGCTGGGCTCATGTTGCGCAGCGTTGTGAATTTACAAAAAGTTGATCCTGGCTTCCGAGTCGACCATTTGCTCACATTGCGCATGAGCGCAAATTTTTCCAAATACACCACCAACCAGGATTTCGAACAGCTCTCCGATAATGTTTTGCGCAAGGTAAGTACAGTCGCCGGAGTTGAGTCAGCAGGGATTGCCAGCAACTATCCGTTCAGCAAGCAGGGAATCGTTTCCGGTCCTGGCAATACCGGAATCCAGATCGAGGGCAGGCTGCAAGCTCCGGGAGAAACGCCACCGCAAATTGATCTCACTCTCGTTTCTCCGGATTACTTCAATGCGATTCGCCAACCACTATTGGCAGGCAGGTTCTTCACCGATCACGACGATCACAAGGCGGTGACCGTCGGCATCATCAATCACACGATGCGCAATCACTTTTGGCCAATGGAAGATCCCATCGGCAAGCGCGTCAGTATTGATCAGGGCCAAAGTTGGATCAAGATCGCCGGCGTGGTCGGTGATGTTCGGGAGTATGGTTTGCAACGTGATGTCCTGGATGAGCTGTATATACCGGTTAAACAGTTCGGAGGCGCCGGAAGGCTTGTCGTTCGCACAGCAACTGATCCTTTAAGCATGGTTTCGCTAATTCGAGCTGCGCTGCACCAGGTAGATCCCCAATTGGCCATCGATCAGATGGACAGCATGGATCGCCTCGAGCAGGAATCGATGGCTTCTCCGCGGACCACAACAATCCTCCTGGCAATATTTGCCGGACTTGCCCTACTGATCAGTGCGACGGGGATTGCTGGCGTGATGGCGCTCTCGATTAACCAAAGGGCGCACGAGTTGGGGATCCGATTGGCATTGGGTCAATCGAAAAGTTCAATTCTGGAGATGGTTGTTCGTCAAGGGCTTGTCTTGGCTGTAATGGGTACCATCCTGGGAATCATCGGTGCACTGGCTCTTGCGCGGCTGCTTTCTTCATTGCTCTATCAGACAAGCCCAACGGATGTGCTTACTTACGGTGCGGTCGCACTCGTTTTTCTCGCAGCGGCGGCAATTTCTTGTTTCGTTCCTGCCCATCGCGTCACTCTGATCGATCCTTCGCAAGCATTGCGGCAGGAGTGAAGCTTTCGTACGGCGTAAGATCGTGTCGCTGTCTGCGCTGCGCGAGAAGACACGATCACATTTCCGGTTAGAAGACAAATTTTACAAATAGCAGCTCCACAAGGTGCGGGTGAATTGAGGAGGTGCTGAGAGGAAAGTGAGCGCTATCGAAACCAAAGTGGGATTCAATGGTCTCGAGCCATTTACTTCTCCACTTCCGCCCAGGGCTGCAACAATAACAGCAAACACCAATAGAGTACTGCTCGTCCCTGAATCTCGATGCGACCTCGCGTACAGAAATGGTACTTGCATAACATCTTGATAAGTCACTAGTCCCCAATACGAGATCGACATCATCGGCACGTTCGACACGCGCATCCTTCATCCATTCCCATTGTTGGGAGTAATTCTTAGGCGTCGTCCCTAGGACTCAGCGCCCTATCCCATGAATGTTGCTGGCTTGCTGTGTTTCTCTGCTCAGAGTCTGGATTTCGTCGATGAACGTGTCTGAGAATCGGGGACCAAACGGCGAGCAAAAGCGTGGTGCTAGGTCAGAGACAGAGGTTCATCGCCACTGTGTTTTGCTGTCGCCAAGTACATATAAGGAGAAGAGGCAATGTGTAGGAAGTTATCTCTATGGCTGTGTAGCTTGTTAGTTGCCGCGAATTGCGCATTTGCGCAGGTGACCGCCAGCTCGAGCATTCAAGGCACAGTCACTGATAAAAGCGGCGCCGCTATCGTCGGCGCAGAAGTTACTGTCACCAACGCTGAAACTGGCGTTAGCCGGTCGATGAAGACCGGTGCGGACGGCAGTTACCGTTTCGATCCTTTGTCGGTCGGATACTACAACCTCTCGGTGGGCATGACGGGCTTCGACAAAGCTCGTGCCGAGAGAGTGCAAACACTGGTGGGATCGACCACATCCCAGAACTTCACGCTGAGCGTCGGTTCCGCAACCGAGACGGTTGAAGTCAACGCGGAAGCCCCACTGCTCGACGCACTGAAGACCGACGTGAGCCAGAACATTACGCCGAAGGAAGTACAGGATCTACCACTCATCGGCCGCGATGTTGCAAACCTGGCGTACCTGTCACCCGGCGTGAAAGCCGCCGACTCGTATGACCCCACCAAGAATCGATACGCAATTCTCTCGGTGAATGGAGACGGTGGCCGCAACGTAAACGTGACGGTGAATGGCGTCGACAACAAGGACAACACCGTCGGCGGACCAGTGATGCAGCTTCCGCTGGAAGCCGTCCAGGAGTTTTCCATTTCGACACAGCGCTTCTCTGCTGCCAACGGACGTTCAGAAGGTGCGGCGATCAACATGATCACCAAATCGGGATCGAACAATTATCACGGGTCGCTGTTTGGCTTCTTCCGCGATCAGACGTTCAATGCCGATCAGCATCCGCAGCCGGGTGCTACTGCGAACCCGCCGTATTCGCGCCAGCAGTTTGGAGGCAGTGTCGGCGGACCGTTCATTAAGGACAAGTTGTTCGGCTTCTTCGCCTACGAGCGTCAGCGCGAGCACACCAGCATTCAGGAAAGCCCGGATACCTTCAACGAGTTAACTTTGGCTCAGCCGTTGGGTGCTAAGCCGATCTCGATCGTACCGACGCCATTTTTCGAAACCCGTTACAACGGGCGCGCGGATTACATCATTAATTCCAAAAACACTGCTTACTTGAGCTACAACTCGCAGGCAAATAACAGCGAGAACGATCAGTCGGATGGATTCCAGGATGCGACCGCAGGAAATTTCACGACTAATCATCTGCAGCTTGCGAACCTGACTCTGAACTCGACGTTGTCCAACACGACGGTAAACAGCTTCACCTTCGGCTTCCAATATTGGAACAACGTCATCGACAGCCACATTCGAGTACCGCTCATCACCTTCCCAGGTGGCGGCAGCAACAATTGCGGCAACGGCGGCTCCTGCTTTGGAACCAATGCCAACGTTCCGCAACAATCGTTCCAGCGCAAGTGGCAGTTCAAGGACGATGTTTCAAAGAGTTGGAACAACCACAACTTCAAGTTCGGAGTGGACTACATCCACAATCCGACGCTGGGTGGATACTTCGAATTCAACGACACGCTCGAAGTTGATTTCGGCGCCGATCCGAGCCAGATCACGACTGATAAAGTCAACTTTCCTCAGGGATTTTCAACGGCTGGCGCAGTAGTCGGGATGTCGATTTCCAATGGAGATCCGGCAACGAACGTTCCAAATGGAACAAAGCAGTTCGGAACCTATTTCCAAGATGATTGGAAGGTCTCGAGGCGTTTGACCTTGAACCTTGGTCTGCGCTGGGATAAGGACTTCAATTTCATTGGCGGTTCGTCTATTGCCAACAGCCGCACTTACCAGGAACTGGTCGCTATCTCGGGCATCAGTCCGCTGGCTAAGCAGTACACCTTCAAGCAGCCCAGTGACGACAACCGGAACTTCAGCCCGCGCGTTGGTTTTGCTTACGACCTCACCGGTGCTGGAAAACATGTACTGCGTGGCGGATTTGGCTTGTATTACGGGAACATCTTCCAGAACATTCCATTGTTCATGGAGCAGATGAGCAATCCCACCATCTTCCAGACGCAGTTCTCGCTTTCGAATGACACGGATATCGTTCCTGGCACAAACATACAACTCAAGAACTACCGTTACGGAGTAGATCCTCTGCCAACAGTGGGCGCGCCATCGAGTCAGCTCCTGCCCGGCAGCACGGGGCGCCTGATGGATCCGTTTTATCAGAACCCCATGACCGAAGAGACGAACATCGGATATAGCTGGCAATTGAACAACTCTTCGGTGATCGAAGCCGAGTACGTGCACGTGCTTGGCCTGCACCTGAACAAGACCATCAACATCAATCCGCAGTTGCCGATCGGGGGAAATCCTGCAAATGGTTTCGCGCGGCCGCTTTCCGCGGCGTTTGCGGCGGCTGGGCAGCCGGTCCTTGCCAGCGTGCGCGACGAGCAGTCGATTGGGCGTTCGCGCTACGATGGCATGAACCTTAGCTACCGTCGCCAGATGGTTCGCCACTTCTCGCTGCGAGCCAATTACACGCTGGCCAAGGCGCAGGCGTATGGCGACACTGGTACTTCGTTCCGCCACTATCCTCGGGACCCACGCAATCCGTTCTCGCCGTTTGAGTACGGTCCAACCTTCAACGATGAACGTCATCACCTGACTCTGGCTGCTGTCGCCGATTTGCCTTGGAAGATTCAGTTTGCCCCGATCCTGCAAGTTGGCTCTGGACGTCCTTACAACGCCGCGGCTCCTTCGGATACGCTCGGCTTCGGCTCAGGTGAGGACAATCGCGCTGTCGTAGTGACCAACAGCGCCCCGAATACCTATATAACGGGAGCGGCTGGAAGAACCTGCTACTTTGCCGGAACTTGCCACCTTGTGCCTTTCAACTCTCTGCGTGGAGACAGCTTCCTTCAGCTTGATGCGCGCTTGAGCAAGAACTTCAAAATCGGTGAGAAGGCCAACGTGCTGATCATGGCACAGGCATTCAACCTGACCAATCGCGCCAACTATGGAAACGACGTAAACACGAACGTAGCCGGACTTGATCCGACAACGGGCAAGAATAACTTTGGTACTCCTGCCGGGTTTATCAATCCGACCAGCACGAACATTCCGCGCTCGTTGGCGGGTGAATTCGGATTCCGCTTCAGCTTCTAGTCCAGCAACCTGAATCTTTAAGGCCGACACTTGCGTGCCGGCCTTTTTTTTTGCATCTCTATAGGGCTTCGGGCGGCTCGACTGCGATGGCCGAAAGTTGAAAGCACAATGAATACAGCAAGGTAGAATGGGTGGGGTTAAGACCATGTCGACTGCCCGAACCATGCGCCCACAAACAGAGTCACTTCCCGAAGTGCCTCTCACCATTGAGGGATATAGCGTTCTTCACCAGATGATGAAGTTTCGCTGGCCCGCGTGGCGGCAACTGAGCGACAAGCAAAAGCAGGAGATCGTTAAGGAGACGCAGAGCGTTCTTGCGGGTATGGAGCAGAACGCCAAGGGACAGTCCGCGCTGTTCTCGCTGCTGGGGCACAAGGGTGACCTGATGTTCGTCCACTTTCGGGAATCATTTGCGGCGCTCAACCAGGCAGAGTTGGAGTTGGCTCGTACCCGGCTGAGTGACTTTCTGGAACCGTCCAGCTCCTACCTGTCGGTTATCGAACTGGGCCTGTACGAATCCAGCATCAAGACATATCGGTCGCTGGTCGAAAGTGGTATTGAGCCGCACTCGGACGAATGGAAGCGCGCCATCGACGACACGCTTGCTCGACAGCGTGAAGCCATGCAGCCGAGACTCTTTCCGCAGATGCCGCCAAACCGGTATATCTGCTTCTACCCGATGGATCGCCGACGGGGGGAAGACAAGAACTGGTACACGCTCCCCATTGAAGAGCGCCAGCGCCAGATGAATGAGCATGGTCTCGTGGGGCGACGATACGCGGGCGAAGTGAAACAGATCATCTCTGGCTCCATCGGATTTGATGATTGGGAATGGGGGGTCACGCTTTTTGCCGACGATCCCCTGGTCTTCAAGCGGTTGATCTATGAAATGCGCTTCGACGAGGTGAGCGCGGTGTATGCCCTCTTCGGGACGTTCTATGTTGGGTTGCGCTGCGCGGCGGCAGATTTGGCGAACCTGCTCGATGCGTAAAGAATTACTGCGTGTAGCCTGCTCTTACGCAAAATCTTTCATATCATATGAATAAGACTTAACAAAACTTAACCCGCTCAGCGGCGGGATTTGCGAGTACTTTTGCATTAGACGGCTCGTCTAATTATATGAACCGGAAGACATTTCCTGACTGATCCGGCCCGGTTTTGGCAACCAATGGACGGCCGCGATTCTCTTTAAGAATTTCCAAGGTTTCTGCAGGCATTCTTAGTCGCTCGGATGCTGTAAATTAGTCAGTTCCGAGGCGACCTTTTGGGGCAAGACATTACGCATGGCACAACCGCTTATTACTCCGCCGCCTGATTTGCGCGAGGTGGAAACCCCACCCGACCGCAAGTCCGGTCGCAAAACAGCCATCTGGATCATTGTTATTTTCATCGTCCTTGCGCTTGGTCTGCTAGGCATTCGCGCTCTGCATAAGGCCCCGGATCAGAGTTCAGCGAGAGGACAGGGCCGAGGCGCAGGTGGCGCCGATGCCAGTCGCGCCATTCCCGTATCAGTTGCTCCGGTGCAGCAACGTGACATTCCGGTTTATCTCGAAGGGCTGGGAAACGTTCAGGCTTACTACACTGTCACCATTCATAGTCGGGTTGATGGACAGTTGATGCAGGTTCATTTTCGGGAAGGTCAGCACATTCGGCAGGGCGACGAACTCGCCTTGATTGATCCACGGCCTTACGAAGTCCAGGTGGCGCAAGCCGAGGCAACGAAATACAAAGACCAAGCAAACCTCGAAAATGCGCAGCGTGACTTGCAGCGTTACGCCGACCTCTACAAGCAGGGAGTTATTGCCCAACAGCAATACAACACTCAGCAATCGGTTGTGGCTCAGCAGGAAGGCTTGGTACGCGCGGACGACGCACAAATCAACAATGCCAAACTGAACCTGACCTACTGCCATATCAAAGCTCCGATCGACGGACAAGTAGGGTTGCGGCTGGTGGATCCAGGGAACATGGTCCATGCTTCCGATCCAAACGGCTTGATCGTAATTACTCAACTGCAGCCGATTTCCGTCCTGTTTACGTTGCCCGAGGACAACCTGCAGATGGTAACCCAGCACATGAAAGGTGGCCGGCCGCTCGAAGTCCAAGCCTGGAACCGCGACGATACGCAGCAGATTGCCGACGGCCGCCTGGAGACAATCGATAACCAGATTGATCCCAATACGGGAACCTTCCGTCTCAAAGCTGTATTCGATAATCGCGACAACGCTTTGTATCCGAATCAATTCGTGAATGCGCGCCTGCAGGTGTACACGCGACAGAATGCGATCACGATTCCCGCAGCCGCCGTCCAGCGAGGCGCGCAAGGTACGTACGCCTACGTGCTGAAGCAGGACAAGACCGTCGAAAACAGATCCATTAAGGTTGCGCTCACCGAGGGCCTGGTTGCTGTCCTCGATTCCGGCGTGAATCCCGGCGAGCAGGTAGTGACCGATGGCCAGGAGAAGCTACAGCCGGGCAGCAAGGTTGATCCGCAGGTTTCTGGTCAATCGCCGCAGTTCGCGCCCCCAGGAAAGCCGCAAGGAGCCCGGCACGTCGGTCGTGGAGCATGAATCCGTCTCGCATTTTTATTCTGCGACCGGTCGCTACATCGCTGCTGATGGTGGGCATTCTGTTGGCTGGTATAGTCGCTTATCGACAACTGCCGGTCTCAGCTCTACCGCAGGTTGATTACCCCACAATTCAGATTCTGACGTTTTATCCAGGCGCCAGTCCGGATGTAATGACCTCCTCTGTGACGGCCCCAATGGAGCGTCAATTCGGAGAAATTCCCGGATTGAACCAGATGACCTCCGTCAGCTCGTATGGCGGATCGCTCATCACCCTGCAATTCGATCTGCAGCAGAATATCGACGTTGCCGAGCAAGAGGTTCAGGCGGCGATCAATGCATCGGGAACGTATCTGCCGCGGGATCTGCCTAATCCTCCTATCTACAGCAAGGTAAATCCCGCAGATTCGCCCATTGTGACTTTGGCACTGACATCGGATCAGTTGCCCTTGAGCAAGGTCGAAGACCTGGCTGATACGACCTTGGCGCAAAAGATATCCCAGCTTCCCGGAGTGGGCCTGGTAACGATCAGCGGCGGACAGAAGCCGGCGGTGCGCATTCAGGCGAATCCTACGGCGCTGGCATCCTACGGACTCAGTTTGGAAGATCTGCGCAGCGGGCTTGCGGCGGCGAACACCGATCAAGCAAAGGGCAATATCCAGGGTCCGCATCAGTCGTTCAGCATTGGCGCGAACGACCAGATTTATTCCGGCGACGATTACAAGCCGCTCATCATCGCTTACCGCAACGGTGCGCCTGTCCGGGTACAGGACGTGGCCAATGTGATTGACGGAGTTGAGAACGTGCAGCAGTCCGCCTGGATGAACAAGAGTCCAGCGGTGATCGTTAATGTTCAGCGCCAGCCGGGCGCGAACATCATCAACGTAGTCGATCGGATTGTGAAGCTGCTGCCGCAGCTCAATGCTGCGTTGCCTCCGACGGTGAAGGTCACAGTGCTCACGGATCGAACCATTACGATTCGAGCATCGGTTCGCGATGTCGAGCTCGAACTCCTCCTCACGATCGCGCTCGTGGTGATGGTGATCTTCATTTTCCTGCGCCACGTTGCTGCGACCATCATCCCCAGCGTCGCGGTGCCACTCTCGATTGTTGGCACCTTCGGGGTGATGTACTTGCTCGGCTACTCGCTCGACAATCTGTCACTGATGGCGCTCACGATCTCGACGGGATTCGTTGTGGACGACGCCATCGTGATGATCGAGAACATTGATCGCTTCATCGAAGAAGGACATCCGCCGCTCGAAGCCGCGCTCATGGGATCGAAGCAGATAGGCTTCACCATCGTGTCCCTGACGGTTTCGCTTATTGCTGTGCTCATCCCGCTGCTCTTTATGGGAGACATCGTCGGACGCTTGTTCCGCGAGTTTGCCGTGACCTTGAGTGTCACGATCCTGGTCTCAGCTTTTGTCTCGCTGACGCTTACGCCGATGATGTCCGCGCGCCTGTTAAAGAAGGCGGACAAACAGCATGAAAACTGGTTTGCGCGAGGCTCGGAAAAGGCCTTCAACGGATTGCGCGACGCATACGCTTCCACGCTGCGAGTTGTTCTCGAGCATCAGCCATTCACTTTGCTCGTTACCATCGGTACGCTGGCCCTGACAATCTTCCTCTTCATCATTGTCCCAAAGGGATTTTTCCCAGTTCAGGACACGGGCGTAATCCTTGGAATCACTGAAGCGCCTGAAACTGCGTCCTTCCAATCAGTGGCAAATCGACAGCAGCAGGTAGCCGATGTCGTCCTAAAAGATCCTGACGTTGAGAGTCTGTCTTCCTTCATCGGCGTTGACGGCACAAATATGACACCGAACGTGGGGCGCCTTCAGATCAATTTGAAGCCGCGAGACCAGCGCAGCGCCAGTGCTTCTGACATTATTCGTCGTCTGCAACCGAATGTCAGTCAAATCCCTGGGATCATCCTGTACATGCAACCCGTACAGGACATCACAGTCGAAAACCGTATCAGCCGCACGCAGTATCAGTACACATTAGAAGACGCCAACGCTCAGGAATTAGCGGAATACGTTCCCCGGCTTCTGCAAAGGTTGCAACAGATTCCTCAGCTGCGAGATGTTGCAAGTGACCAAGGTACTGGGAGTCTTGAGGCAGACTTGGTTGTAGATCGCAATACGGCGTCGCGATTAGGCGTAACGCCACAAATGATCGACGATACGCTCTACGATGCCTTCGGTCAGCGGCTGATCTCGACCATTTTTACGCAGCTTAACCAATATCACGTCGTTCTCGAGGTCGCTCCAGATCATCAGCTCACACCAAATGACCTCAATGACATCTATGTCCATGCTTCTCCAAGTGGCGCTCCACCGGCATCGAGTGGAGGAGGCGTTGGTGGACCGTCGGTCGGTGCGGCGGCTGCGAGCCAGAATTCCAGCGGATCATCTGCATCGGGATCGACGCAGGCTAGCAGTGGTACGGGAAGCGCTCCGATTCCGAATGTCGCGACCGGGCGATCGCAGATCATTCCTCTCAGCGCGTTCGCGCACATTGAAACCACGACAACTCCGGTAGCGATTTACCACCAGGGACAGTTTCCCGTGGCAACTATCTCGTTCAACTTGGCTCCCGGAGCATCGCTGGGCGAGGCTACTAAACTGATTGACGCAGCACGCGCAGAGATTGGAATGCCTGCCAGCATTCATCCGAGCTTTCAGGGTACGGCTGCGGTTTTCCAGAGCTCGCTGGCGAATGAACCATATCTAGTTTTGGCAGCCCTTATTACTGTGTACATCGTTCTGGGCGTGTTGTATGAGAGCTACATTCACCCGCTCACGATTCTTTCGACGTTGCCGTCCGCCGGCGTGGGAGCCATTCTTGCGCTTTTATTATTCCGGCTGGAATTTGGAGTTGTCGCTCTTATCGGCATCATTCTGCTGATCGGCATCGTGCAGAAAAACGCCATCATGATGATCGACTTTGCGCTCGAGGCCGAGCGCGACGAAAGTAAGCCTCCGCGTGAAGCCATTTATCAGGCTTGCTTATTGCGATTCCGCCCGATTTTGATGACGACTTTTGCGGCCATGTTCGGAGGATTGCCGCTTGCTCTCGGTTCGGGAACGGGATCGGAACTTCGGCGCCCACTTGGCGTCACGATTGTCGGAGGACTCCTCGTAAGCCAGGTGCTCACGCTCTACACGACGCCGGTGGTCTATCTATTCTTTGATCGCATGGCGAGACGGATGAGCCGTTTCAGAATCAATCAGGTGGTTGAGGAGCCAGTCGGAGCGGACTAGCGGTTTCTGCTAGGAGGTACTCACAGCAAACGCAGGCATACGAACCGGTGATCGGAGAGTGCCGTGCACTTCTCCCGATCACCCGATGACGCGATTACCCGATTCTTATGAGTATTTCGACTCCATTCATTCGCAGGCCGGTTGGCACCTCGCTGTTAAGCATCGCCGTGTTGCTTGCAGGAGCGTTGGCATACACCAAGTTGCCGGTGGCTCCCCTTCCCGAAGTGGAGTTTCCAACTGTTTCAGTGAACGCTAGTCTGCCGGGCGCCAGTCCCGAGACCATGGCATCGGCTGTAGCGACGCCACTCGAACGTCAATTTGGCCGAATCGCCGGTGTTACCCAGATGACGTCTTCCAGCGGTCTCGGCCAAACCGGCATCACCTTGCAGTTCGATTTGAACCGAAATATCGACGCCGCGGCGCGCGACGTGCAAGCCGCCATCAACGCCGCCCGCGGACAGCTACCTGCGAACCTTCCCAGCAATCCCAATTGGCGCAAAGTGAATCCTGCCGACGCGCCGATCATGATCGTGGCTTTGACTTCTGACGTACAGACGCAGCAGCAGATGTACGACATCGCCGATTCGGTGCTCGCGCAGAAGATTTCACAGGTTCAAGGTGTGGGCAACGTCTTTGTCGGAGGAAGCTCTCGCCCCGCCGTGCGCGCGGAAGTGAATCCGCTGCTTCTCAGCAAGCTCAACGTCGGCGTGGATGCTGTGCGCTCAGCGATTAGCTCCGCGAATGCGCATTCGGCCAAAGGTGAGATCAACGGTCTCGAAAACTCCTGGAGCATTGATATTAACGACCAGCTTTTCAAGGCCAACGAATACCAGAATCTGATTGTGACCTCGAAGAGCGGAACTCCAGTGTTCCTTCACGAAGTTGCCGATGTGCGGGACTCCGTAGAAAACACACAGAACGCCGGCCTCGCAAATGGGAAGCCTGCTGTCCTGCTTGTAGTTTTCCGTCAGCCTGGGGCGAACATCATTGGCGCAGTGGATCGAGTCCGCGAGCTGCTGCCGCAACTGCAAGCAACAGTGCCACCGACGGTCAAGTTGCAAGTTGTGATGGATCGCACGACTACGATTCGAGCGTCGGTAACAGACGTTCAGCGCACCTTGGCGATCTCCGTGGGGCTTGTCGTCCTCGTGGTCTTCCTGTTTCTGCGAAGCGGATGGGCCACGGTTATTCCAAGCGTTGCTGTTCCGTTGTCTCTGGTGGGGACGTTCGGCGTGATGTATCTCGCTGGATACACGCTCGACAACTTGTCCCTGATGGCACTGACGATTTCCACTGGATTTGTCGTTGACGACGCCATCGTCGTAATCGAGAACATCACTCGCCATCTTGAGGCAGGAATGAAGCCCTTGCCTGCCGCATTGCTTGGAGCGCAGGAGATCGGCTTTACCGTGCTTTCGATGAGTACGTCACTCATCGCTGTCTTCATTCCCATCTTGGCGATGGGTGGCATCGTCGGGAGGCTGTTTCGCGAGTTTGCAGTCACTCTGAGCGTAGCCGTGCTGCTTTCGCTGGTGTTTTCGCTCACAACCACACCTATGATGTGTGCGAAGTTCTTGCGCTCCGAGCATGGTCGGAAACATGGGCGTCTCTACGATGCGGGTGAGCGCGCCTTCAACCGGATGCACGATGGATACCGTCATTCACTTGATTGGGTACTCGGCCATCAGCCTCTCGTCCTGGTGATCACACTGCTCACGATATCGCTGAACGTGTACCTCTACTACATCATCCCGAAAGGATTCTTCCCACAACAGGACACAGGACGAATTTCTGGCAGCATGTTGGGTCAACAAGATGTCTCATTTGAAGCCATGAAAGCTAAGCTTCAAACCATGAATAGCATCGTGCTCAAAGACCCGGCGATAGACACCGCTATTAGCTTCACCGGAGGCGGGGGACGTGGCGGAGGCACAAACTCAGCCAACATGTTCATACAGCTCAAGCCGTTGGGGCCTGGAAGGAGAGAATCGGCTTTCGATGTAGTGAATCGATTGCGCCCCAAGCTTTCACGTATCCCAGGCGCACAACTTTTTATGGTCCCAGTGCAGGACGTGAATATCGGGGGGCGGGGAAGCAATTCGCAATTCCAATACACACTTCAAGGCGACAATCTTCAAGACTTGCTGCAATGGGCCCCCCAGCTCGCCGAGCAGATGCGACGGATGCCGGACCTGAGAGACGTCTCCAGCGACCAACAGAATCATGGTCTCGAAGTCACCGTGGTGATCGACCGCGAAACAGCATCGCGTCTGGGTATAACGCCTGCGCAGATCGACAGCACTCTATATGACGCCTTCGGTCAGCGCCAGGTTTCAGTGATGTATAGCGGCATCAACCAGTATCACGTGGTTATGGAAGTCGATCCAAAGTTCAGCAAAGGGCCCGAGGCGCTACAGAATATTTACGTACATTCCCAGCGCGGAACTGAAGTGCCGCTCAGCGCATTTGCGCACTTTCAACCTACGGAAACGGCGATCGCTGTGGCACACCAGGGGCAATTTCCCGCAACAACGATCTCCTTTAATCTGGCTCCAGGTGTTTCACTCGACAAGGCGGAGGCTGCGGTTGAGGATGCAGTGCGCGCCATGGGCATGCCTTCCACGATTCACGGCGGATTCCAGGGGACGGCGCAGGCATTCCAGGCGTCTTTACAGAGCGAGCCGATTCTGATTCTGACCGCTCTCGCCGCGGTTTATATCGTTCTGGGAATGCTCTACGAGAGCGTTGTCCATCCGATCACGATCTTGTCAACGCTGCCTTCCGCCGGAGTAGGTGCACTGATCTTTCTGCTGTTGACCAATACCGAGTTCACAGTTATCGCCATGATCGGCATCATCCTGCTCATCGGTATCGTCAAGAAGAATGCCATCATGATGATCGACTTCGCGCTCCAGACTGAACGCGAAGGAGGCAAGTCGCCGGAAGCTGCCGTCCGGGCAGCGTGTTTGTTACGCTTCCGTCCGATCATGATGACGACCATGGCCGCCATGTTCGGCGCCCTCCCGCTGGCAATCGGCAGCGGAACGGGAAGTGAACTGCGGCGCCCATTGGGTATCGCAATCGTCGGCGGATTGCTCGTCAGCCAGATGCTGACGCTGTTCACCACGCCCGTGATTTACCTCTATCTCGACCGCTTCCGCCTGCGCTTCGCCCGCAGACCGAAGCTCGGACCGCGCCGTGTTCAGCCCGCAGCAGGCGATTAGTTGTGGTCGAATTGAAACTCAATTGAGATGCGTCGATGTGAGACCCTCGTTCTCTTTCGCTATCCGTTCCAAGGGGAGCGCTTGAGAGCCTCTTCATAGGCAGCGCGGTTATGCACGGGGTTGCCGTGCGACACGATCACCAGTTCGAACGGGAGGTCGAGCAGTTCGCGTAGAGCGGGTAACACTCGTTTCTCATGCCATGGTGTTGCCCAAACACGCAGCTCTCCCTGTGGGGCGGTGAGGGCGTCGGCGAACACGAGGGCGCGCTGCTCGGGAAGCCAGAGCGGCGTTTCGCAGCGACCGCGTCCGTCATAGAGCGCGGTCAGGCCCCCAGGGAGTTGACTGCCGGGCTCGATCGGCGTCAGTTCGCTTTTGGGGATATCAACTCGGTCGAAGAGCCTAGGTCCGAACCCGCAGGCTCCATAGCGCTGTAGGAAGAGATCAACATCGCGAACGTGGTCTGGCTTGAGCACAACGGCAACTGTCGGAGGACGAGCGTCGAGCCGCTCCCAGAGTGCGACTGCTTCGGGAGGTGGAGCAAGGGGATCGAGAACCAATCGCTCACCCATCGACTCGACGAACGTCGACGCCACCACCGGGTCCCAGCCCTGACCCGGCCTCCAGCGAGGATGTTCGACCCGCCAGACCCACAGGCCCGCTGTCACGTCACGGAATTCCGGTTGCGATCGTAAACCTCGCGTCATGGCAGTTCGGCCTGACTTGTATTCCTTCACGGGCGAACCGGCGCTATCAGATGAACTTCTTGGTGTGCTTGGTTTGTACCACCTGATTTCCAGTCTGCGCCCACAACGTCCCAGTCGGGGACGCAAGCGCAAGTAGAAACGCAATTCGCAGTCTATCCGTACTTCGAATCAATCCGCTCTTACTCGAGAGATGCGAACCCGGTATTGCTTTATGGACGCTTCCCGAAACAGAACAGGATGCCGTCATTACGGTGATTCTTAGGCGATTGTGGAAGAAGCCGCCTCTCCAGACATTTCGTCCACTCGCTGCGCTTATTGCATATTAGAGCGATGAGACCCGGAATGCCATGAAAGCAATGGTCGGATCCGGCACTCACCCGCCAAAGTAGTCCGACCAAATCTGCGGCTACTCAGTTGTTTCACAGCACAAACACGGCCATGCTGTCCGAGGCTGCGTGTTCGCATTTGGGACTCGGGTGCGTTAGGTAGCCCAACTTCTCAAGCATTCGCTCCACCATCTCAACTGTCCACCCGATGAAAGGGGCTCTCGGCGATTGCAGCCCAGCTTGTTTCAACTCTGCCGGCCGCGTGAGACTGTAGCTTGCGAATTCCATCGCTATTCCAATGGCTGCTTCTGGTCCGCACTCTTCGACTCGTACGACCATGCCCACGCACTTCGCTTTGATTTCTTCCGTCTCTCCTGGAACGGCAAACTCCAGCTTCGCACTGTGACCGATTTTCGGTTTGTGTTTGCAGTAGAAGAAGGCGCCAAGCATGTTGATATCGCGCAGGAACGCGTTCTGTGGTTCCCCCAAACCTGGGAACACTGCAGTGGCTCGGATCGGAAGCTGTATTCGGAAGTATCTGCGCTGTTCGGGAAGTGCGCAGCCCATGAAGTCTAAAGCTCGCTGACTTGGTTGAAAAGGCACATTTGCCTCCATAGGCAGCGGCGCACCTTTAGAGCTGCAGTTAGTCACCCACTTTGTAAGCGGTTGATGGGAAAGTCGGTCGCTCGGAGTGCAGCGTAAGAGTGTGAAATATTTGCCCTGTGACCTCGGAGTGCAGAGGTGGATTTGACACTGCAAAATATTGCACATCTGCCGCCAAGTGCGCCAACTTTCAAGAATATTGAAGCATCATGAACTTCATAGGTCGCTCTGGCGTGATGGCGCCGTTATGCAAGACTACCTTCCAACTCTGCGCCTGTGCTTTCCCGGCGGTGTGTATAACGCCTACCGGCTGCGTGACGGTCGCCTCGAATTTCGAGTGAACGAAGGTTCGTGGCGCACCATGGACGATTCAGAGCTGCAACTTCATCATCGTTTCGACACCGAAGTTTCCCGTTGGCTGCATAAGTATCTGGCAGAGGCAAATCCATACGCTGCCAAAATCCTCAGCCGGGCAAAAATGATGTCTCGCCCTCAGCGTGAAGTTCCAAAGTGTGGCGTGGGACAAATCAAACCACGTGTTCCCGACGGCCAGCAATCAGCCCTACGTCTTCAGCGTGAGCACCGGCGCACTAGCGCCGGTCCCGGCTCTCCCTACTCTGGCGATCCAGCATTAACGGCACTGCCGCTCGAACAACGGAGCGGGGTGGTGATGACCAAAAACGGGATACCCAGCCGCCGCTGACATTATTTTGGACTCGGGCTTCTCGGTCTGTAATTGCTTCATCACACTGGCTGGCATGAAAGCGGATGAGCTCATTCGTCGCGGAACCATCAATCAAGTAAAGTCCGAGCAAGCCATTCGAAGAAGCAAGAGACTTCTCAATGGCTCGACGAACCTTCTTGAACACCGAACGCATGCTCAGCAGTCGTCAGCAGAAGTCGTGAAAACCCTTCCCAGGACCGAGGAGATTGTGCGACAGGAGGCTCGTGAAGCTCGCGAAAAGTCCAGCAAAGCGCTCGAGCACTCGCAGGCCGCGCGGAAGCGCCAAGTTGCGCTCCGCAAGCATTTGTCTTCCACAAAGCCCACAAATTGAAGACCACGAAAACCGATCCACAAAGGGTGCGCAAGCCGCAGGCGCGAAGTTCCAAGGTGTGGCGTGGGACAAATCAAACCACGTGTTCCCGACCGCCAGCCACCAGCCCTAGGTCTTAAGCGTGAGCACCGGCGCACTAGCGGCAGGCCCCGGCTCTCCCTACCCCCGCGATCCAGCATTAACGGTGCTGCCGCTCGAATGACGGAGCAAGGTGGCATCGCCGATCCAGTCACAGCGGAAGCTTTCTTATTCCACGCTTTGGCGCCTCGGCTGAAGCCAATGCCCTTCCCTGAAGCTTAAGCGTTGGCCTAAAGCCGGATCGTTTTAATTCTTCATGAAGGGCAAGGATAAATCCGTGCCCCTCCCTACACCAATCCTTCTCAACGACACCTCAAACAGAGTCCCCCAAATCGGCGAGTTGATTGCGGAGGCGCTCGAGCAGTTTGTGCAACTGGCTGGAAGTTTCGGGAGTGAAGGTTAGCTTCTGCATGTACCCCTGGGCGGTGTCGTACGCTTTGCGGGCGTTGGCGCGGTTACGGTCGAGCTTGTCGGGATATTTCGCTGAAGCTGCGATGTGGGCAAATACCAGGCCGATTTCCAGCTCAGTTTGTACGAATTTCGCTTCTGCCGCCGAGACGTCCGGAACCATTCCGGCAGTCTAGCACCGGAGATAGGTCTAGGAGCTGCGGCTTTTGAAATCGTCGATCCGCCGGTTGCTCTCAGTGATCGCGCGGCGCGTGGACTGCACCTGCCTGCGTATGGCCTCCACGCGTTTCCCGCCAGATGCGGGCAGTTCGGCGGAGGAGGTGGTGTCGAGGCGGTATTGCACCGTCACTCCACAGTGCGCGCAGGCCTCGTTCCGGCGGAGTCCGTCTTCCAAATTTCGCTGCAGCACGGAGAAAGACCGCAGGCAGTCAGGACAGGTGAGCACGATGTAATTCGTCTGCGAGCGCGGAATCCAGACAGGCGCAAGCTCGGGCCGTGCCGGCTGCGAACGTAAGGGTGAGACCTCCAGCAGCTCGCGAACGGTTTCCACAATCTCCAGCGGCGGCGTTTCGCCCTTCCGCAGATATCGGTCAGCGAGGATGTCGAGCGCGAAGGAGGCCGGACGGAATTCAGCGCTCATGGCAATGACGGCGATCGATGGAAACCGCTTGCGTACAACGCTCAGCAACTCGAATCCCGACATGTTGGGCATCTTCAGGTCGGAGATCATAAGGTCAGGGATCCCGCCCCGCATGGCCGCCAGGGCCTCAAAGCCATCGCTCGCCGTCAGCACTTCATAATAGCCTTCGTGAGTGAGCAGCGTTCCGATGAGCTCGCGCGCGCTCGCGTCATCGTCGACGATCAGGATGCGTCGGCTGAACCGTTGCGGAGGAGAGTCCACTTGCAGCTCCTGTGAAGGCTAATCATAGTCCTTTGCGGATTGGGAGTTTTGTGGAGATGCGATGGCCGCCGATGCACGCTCGATATTCTGGGAGCAACTAGCAACGGCAACTGTTCACGCAGATGAACACAGATCTATGGATGCACGCAGATCTGGGAGGGGTAAGAACACTGGAAAGCAGTACTCAGCAAAAGCCAAACAGCCCTAAATCAAAGACAGGATCCTTTCCGCCGCGGCGGACTCATAATGAGATTGCTTGAAAGGTCGGGCTCCCAGCCACTCTGCTCACTTGGCTGCCAGATGAGACCCTTCAGCATCAGAAAGGCGCAGCATGAGTCCCCATCCGTAGAAGTTGTTGGCGATGGCCACCGCGACCTCATTGTCGCCCGCTTCCAGAAGCAATGGGAAGGAACCATTCTCGAGGGAACATCGCCCGTCGGGAAATTTTCTCGCTTCTTCCTGCTCCCACAGATTTTTGTCGGCAAACTGCAGTTTCCCATTCACGAATACCCACACTTCGCGTGTCCATCCAATCTCTACCTTCTTCGTCTGTTTCCTGTCGGAAGTGATCGTGGTCTTTAGCCAGGCTACGGCTCGGTTCGGCTCGGGCAAAGGCCGGCCATACTCGCGGCTGACATTCACCAACCCCTTCCGCTCTGTGCTGATGGTTTTCCACTGCTCGGAAGCGCCGGGCATCTCGCTATAGGCGGGATCCTTACCGTTCGGCAGCGAGGAAAAAGTTGAGAGACGCCAGTTCCGGACCAGGCCGCGATCCCCTTCCGACGGATCTTTGGCCGGTTCGGGAGAAAGACCGTCGACGGCATCGGGAGTGATCACTATGTTGGCGAAAGTGCCGGGTCCCTCCAGGTGTAGGCCGCCTTTCATCGCGTCGCCCTCTAATCTTCCGACCTCGAGTGTCGGCGATGTGGCATCGTTCACGAAAACATTCATGCGCCGGCCGGATACGACCATCTTGATGTGGTTCCACCCGTTCTCCCGGAGCGCGGCCCGCGTTTGGTATTGCGGGAACAGGTCCCATAACAGGACACCATGAGTTTGCGGCGTGTATTGTATGCAGGCATGAAAGGCCGGACAGGCCGGATCGGGGCGGAAGTATAAGAGCTCGAAATTCTTTTGGTCTTGCTCACGGAAGGCGATTCCGGGTGCGCCCCGGCCGATCGTATTTACGTCGAACTCGATGGTTCCATTGCTGAACGTGATGCCTTTCAGCACGGCCTTGCCGTTGTTCAATCGCATCAAGCCGTGATAAAAGCCCAGCTGCCGGAGGAACTCCGCGTTTTCCTTCGTCTCCCAATGATCAGCCGTCATGGCAATCGTGATCGGTTCCGCTGCCTGGGCAATCGGAAGTGCTGACAGGAAGAAGAGTGCGCCGAGCGCCATCCTGTTCAGCGCAACTTGGCTACGCTTCATGGGAAATTGCTCCTTATGTTGATTCGGCGGTTAGACGTAGCGGGTCTGCCAAAGTGGAGCAAATTGCTGGTGAAAGTCGGGGACGGAAAATCGGGGACAGGCGGGACGTATTGTTGTTTCCCAAGTCGGGAAGAGAAACTACTTCCGACGACTGTCATTCTCGGAACAAAGGGGGACAGCCTGAAGTGTGTCATTTCTTTTGCGATCTCAGAAAATAGGGCGGATCAGGCCGTCCCCTTTCCCCCCGCTCGACAGCTAACGATGTGAGGGTAAGCACGTCGAAGCACGTCAGGAGCGACTCCTGATGCAATTGAAAAGGATGTTCCTGGTTCTTCCGTTATTTGTTTTGCCCGCTTTCGCCCAGTGGTACCCACAGAAATCGAACATCGACGCTAGCCTGCTCGGATTGAGCATCGTCAACCATAACGTCGTTTGGGTCAGCGGCACGGGCGGGACATTCGTTCGCACCACTGACGGTGGCGAGACGTGGCAGGCGGGGACGGTCGCCGGGGCCGAGAAGCTCGACTTCCGCCAGGTGTACGCCATCGACGGCGAGACCGCTTACCTGCTGTCGATCGGAAAGGGCAACGAGTCGCGCATTTACAAGACCACGGATGCGGGCAAGAACTGGTTGCTGAAATACACCGAGCAGAACCGGAAGGCGTTCCTCGATTGCATGGCCTTCTGGGACGGGACGCACGGCATCGTGGTCGGCGACCCATTGGACGGCAAGCCCGAGCTGCTGACAACGTCCGACGGCGGGGCGCACTGGACGCCGCTTCAGTCGTACACGATATCTCCGGCAAAGAACGGTGAAGGCTCCCCGGCCTCTGGAACCTGCATCGCAACGTATGCTGAGGAGAAAGGGAGAAAGGAAAACTGGCAGGCGTGGTTCGTGACCGAAAACGCATCACGCGTCTTCCACACCGCCGATTCCGGCAAGACGTGGACCGCCTCCGAGACGCCGCTCGTCACCGGCCTGAACCAGGGCGTCTTCTCGATCG
>Ga0126371_10000147_pt1 | contig 52833 bp, 40 predicted proteins | sample PanSoiMetaPlot_4_FD_110145 | JGI IMG/M metagenome (GOLD analysis project Ga0126371, IMG submission 110145) | Tropical forest soil microbial communities from Panama - MetaG Plot_4 | ecosystem: Environmental > Terrestrial > Soil > Tropical forest > Bulk soil | place: Panama | collected 2016-02-17
GAGTCGCTGGCGTCCTGCTTGAGCGGAACGTAGGCGGATGGGTCAGTGGCGTAGCCCATTTCTTTGAATACGGTGAAACTCTTCACGTTCCCTACGACGCCGACGATGGTGAGCCACGGGGCTTTGTCGTCGTCATCGCCTACTTTGATTCGCTTGCCGAGTGGATCCTCGTTTGGAAAATACTCGCGGACGAGAGCGGCGTTGACGATAGCGACGGGAAGAGATTTTTCGCTATCGCGAGAATCGAAGACCCGGCCATGCAACAGAGGAATTTGCATGACCTGAAAGTAGCCGGCGCTAGCGGGCCGCTCGGAGACATCGTAAGCGCGGGAGTTCGCAGGTACGGAGCGGCCTTCTACTGACAAAGGATCATTGCCGTAAGCGGTGAGAGGGGCGAAGGCGACGCCGCTGACGCCGGGAAGGGCGCTGATGTTCGCATCAAGCTTGTCATAAAAATTCAAGCGTTGGTCCGACGAGGAATATTTTTTGTCTGGAAAATCGACGTATGCGGTGAGCAAATTGCGTGATTGGAAGCCGAGCGGTGTGGAAGTGAGATGAAAGAGACTTTCAGTCAAGAGGCCTGCGCCAGCGAGCAGAACAAGGGAAAGAGCAACCTGCGCGACGACGAAAAGCTTGGTCATGCTCGACGAACTTCGGGTAGTTTTCTTGAGGAGATCATTTAGATCGCAGCGCGAGGCTTTCCAAGCAGGGAGCAGGCCGGAAAGAATTCCCGTGAGCGCAGCGAGCGCGGCAGTGAAGAGCAGCACTTGAATATTTACCGTGACGGGATTGCCGGGCGGAAGGTCGATGGGATTCGCGGCGTTCAAGTAGCGCACTGCAACAATCGCGGCGAATGTTCCGAGCAGCGCTCCGCAGAACGAAAACAAGATGCTCTCGGTGAGCAATTGGCGAATCGTGCGCGCACGGCTGGAGCCCAGGGCGAAGCGTATGCCAAATTCTTTGCTGCGCTCGGACGCGCGTCCGAGCAAGAGGCTGGCGATGTTCACGCAGGCGATGAGAAGGACGAAAGCTACGGCGGCGAGGAGAACGATCAGGCTGGTGCGAAGATTGCGGCCCGTGAGCCAGGTGAAATCAAACTGCAGATCGAGTACGTCGGGCAGCGCGTTTTCAGGTATGGAGTTCGGCGGCGCTTCGTGAATGATGCGCTGCTGCAATGCGGTGAGTTCGGCTTCGGCGCTGGCGCGAGTTACGCCGGGATTCAAGAGGCCGAAGACTCCGACGGGCCCGATCCAAGGGTGCTTGGCGTAATTGCTTTGGGGAGTGATCAGGCTCCAAAGCTGGGTTTGCTTCGGATAGAAAGAAAAATCCTGAGGCATGATGCCGATTACAACGCAGGCTTGGCCGTTCAGTGTGAGGGTATTGCCTACGATGTTTTCGCCGCCGAGGACGCCGCGCCAGAAGGCGTCTGAGATGACAACCGTGCATAAATTTTGCAAATCGGCGGGATCGAAAGTGCGTCCGCGGAACGGTTGCACACCTAACATGGAAAAGAAATCGGCAGAGACGGGAATGCTCAGGACGCGCTGAGGATTGCCGTTGCGCGTGAGGATTGTTTCGCCACGGTTGGCCCAGGTAGCGACGGCGAGCTTTGCGAAGCTGTGGCTGTATTGCTGCCACTGCTCGAACTCACGATAGGTATCAAAGAATGCGCCCGTTGCGCGATGTTGCGCAGTGCTTTGCCAGACAACGACAAGGCGATTGGCATTCTTGTAAGGCAGCGAGCGGAGAAGGACGGCGTCCACGATGCTGAAGATGGCGGTGTTGGCGCCGATGCCGAGGGCGAGAGTGAGAATGGCAACGGCTGTGAAGGCGGAGGATTTGCGCAGGAGGCGGAGAGCGTAACGGATGTCTTGGAGGAGCGTGCTCATCATGCACCTCTATGATGCAAGTTGATAGTCGACGGTTAAGAGTCGAAAGTAAACAGAAAAAACCAAAGTTTCATGGCTGCTGAGGCTTCAACCTTGCAGGCCACAGTGAACGGAAATTACATCGCGCAAACCGCGCGCGAATCGGAAGCATGATCGCCCCAGAAAGGGATGCTATTCATGGCGAAGGGCGACCATGGGATCGACGCGCATGGCGCGGCGGGCTGGGATGTAGCACGCCAGCAGCGCCACAGCGATCAGCACGAGCGATACCGCAACAAAGATTAGCGGATCGTTCGGTTCGACGCCGTATAGCAGGCTCGACAGAAACCGTGTGACGGCAAGGGCGGCGGCGATGCCGATGACTACGCCAATGACCGCCAGCTTCAGTCCCTGCCCGATGACCATTTTGAGAATATCGGTCTTCTGCGCTCCCAGGGCCATGCGAATACCGATTTCGTGCGTGCGCTGGCGGGTGACAAAAGCGAGTACACCGTAAATGCCCACCGCCGCGAGCACCAGCGCCAGCAGGCCAAACGAACCCACCAGCATCGCCGCCATCCGCTCAAAGACGCTTCCAAACTGCATGCTGGCTTTGAGCGTGGTGACGTCGTACAACGGCAATTCGGGATCGAGCTGGCCCACGGCCTCTTCAACCGCGGAGGCATAGGCATTGGGATCGCCTGTCACCCGCAGATGAATGATCACCTCGCTGTGGTAATCCTGGTAGAGGGGGAGAAAGATGGCAGGCGTCGGCGGGTAATGCAGAAGACGGTACTTGGCGTTGCGGGCCACGCCGACAACCGTGAGTGACTGGCCGAAGCGCCTGCCGAACAGGGTGATGCGCCTGCCGATGGCATCCTGCCCAGGCCAGTAGCGCTTGCAGAATTCCTGGTTGACGATGGCAACCGGCTGTGACTTCTCGTTGTCCTGAGCTGTAAAGCTGCGACCTTCTACCAGAGGAGTGCGCAGCGTTTCAAAGTAGTCCGGGCCCACAACAGCCCGATCGATCTCCATCGATTCGTGTTGCCGGGGGATATAGCCTTCCGGCTGGACCGAATCGCTGTGGATTGTGAAGTTGAGCGGCGAGAAGTCAGCCAGCGTCGCGTACTGGACTCCGGGCAGCGCCTGCAGCTTGGCAAGGAGCTGCTGGTCAAAGGTTATCCCTTGCGCCCTGGAATCACCCGTGGGGCCAAGATCGTAGGAAGCGACGAGGACGTGGTTCGGGTCAAAGCCAGGGTTGGCGCGCTGTTCGTTCCGGAAACTGCGAAGGAAAAGACCGGCCGCGATCAGCAGGAGCAGCGAAAGAGAAATCTGGGCCACCCCCATCGTACTGGAGAGGCGCGAGCGATGAATTCCACCGGAAGTTCTGCCCTCCTCTTCCTTCAGGACGGCCACCGGCGCAAGGCGCGCGGTGCGAAGCGCCGGCAGCGTGCCGAAAACCACAGCCGCAAGAACGGCGATGGTCAACGTTGCCAGCAGCACGCTGTTGTTCGCGTGACCGTTGAGCGCGAGCGGAAGGCTGGTCGATGGAAAGAATCTTGCGAATGTCCCCGCTGACCAGATCGTCAGCAGCATCGCTGCTACGCCGCCGGCCAAAGCGACCAGCAGGCTCTCCAGCAGCAGTTGGCGGAGCAACTGCGAGCGGCTAGCTCCTATCGCCAAGCGCACGGCTATTTCACGTCTGCGAGGCACCAGCCTCACAAGCAAGAGGTTGGAGACGTTCGCACACGCCAGCAACAACAGCACCGCCGCCAGCCCCAGCACCGGTGGCAGCGCTTTGGAAAGATAGATGTTCGCTCCGAAGGGCGAACGCCAGAGCGGGTCCAGCGTGATCTGGTCGGGACCTCGCTCGATGTTGGCAGTGCTGGCGGCGATCTGCTGCATCAGGAGGTTCATTTCTGCCGCCGCCTGCTGGCGAGTGACGCCCCGGCGCAGTCTCCCCAGAACGTTGAGCCAGAAACTACCACGTTCCTCGAGTCGGGTTGAGCCCCAAGCTTCGCGGTCCATCACCAGCGGAATCCAGACGTCATCGCGGAGCCCTGTCTTGCAACCGTGAAAATGCGGCGGAGCGACACCGACAATGGTGTAATTGTGGCGGTTAATCTGAAGCGTTTTGCCAATGGCTGAAGGATCCGAAACGAAATGGCTTTGCCAGAACGCGTAACTGATTACCACGACCGGCGCTCCGCCCGGTGCGGTTTCATCCTCCGCCACGAAGGCGCGCCCCAGAAATGGCTTGACGCCAAGCACGCCGAAATAATTCGCTGATGTCAGAGCGCTGTAAATACGTTCCGGTTTCCGGCCACCGGTAAGAGACATGGAATCGTCATGATAGGCCAGCAGGCCGGAAAAGCTTCGATTGCGGCTGCGGAGATCCACGTAGTCTGCATAGGAAAACGGCGGAGAGGGATGCTCGCTGACCGTCCCCCTCATCACACTCACGAGGCCGCTGGTCTGGGTGACGCCGGGAATAGGATTCAGCAGGGTCGAGTCAATCCAACTGAAAATCGTGCTGGTGGCTCCAATGCCCAGGGCCAGCGTTAGCACGGCAACAGCAGTGAATCCGGGAGATTTGCGCAGGAGGCGCAGGGCGTAACGGAGGTCTTGAAGGAGCGTGCTCATCGTGCACCTCGGATGGTGCCAGTCTATAGTTGATAGTTAAGAGTAGAAAGTAAACAGAAAAAACCAAAGCATCATGGCTGCTGAAGATTCAACCTGCGGACCGCAATGAACTGCAATACATCGCGCAACCGCGCGCGAATAGGAAAAAAAGCGATCCTATGCAATTCCCTTGTGGCTAATGTTGAGTGTGAGCGCCCGGTTCATTCGTGACGCAGGGCAACCATGGGGTCGACGCGCATGGCGCGGCGGGCCGGGATGTAGCAGGCAGCGAGCGCGACAATTGTGAGCAAGATTGCAACGCCAACGAAAGTCGACGGATCATCGGCATTGATTCCATAGAGCAGCGCGGACATGAAGCGCGTAATACCAATTGCCCCGCCAATTCCAATCGCGGCACCAATCAGCACCAGTATGATTCCCTGACCAACTACGAGGCGCAACAGGCCGCGTTGCTGTGCACCAAGGGCCATGCGGATGCCGAGTTCGCGTGTGCGCCGCGCCACCTCATAGGAAAGCAGACCATAGAGGCCGATGCACGCGAGCACCAGCGCAAGCACTCCGAAAAAGCTGGAGAGCCGCGACATCAACCGATCGAGGAAAAGACTTTGAGCTATCTGTTCGGTTTGCGTGCGTATGTCGAAGAGGGGCAGGTTATCGTCCACGGCGGAGACAATACCGTGGACTAATTTCACCAGCGCGAGAGGATTGCCCGCGGTGCGCAATTCGAAATGCGCGCTATTGCCGACGAGCGGCATAAACATCATGGGCCCGACGTCGGAGTGCGGACGGGCGTATTTCGTGTCGCCGGCAATGCCAATGACGATGTAGCCTGGATCACGAATCGACCCTTTACTCCAATCCTCTTCCTGGGTATCGCCGATGTGTTTCCCGAGCGGATCTTGTTTCGGGAAATATGTCCGTGCGAACGTCTGATTGATTATCACGGGAACTGGCGGTACGTGAGCGAATGAAGCCGCGGTTGCTGATGTGGCGGACGAAGGTGATGATGACGGGACGGAAGGCTTCCGCGCGGCATCTTCCGCCGCTTTTTCCGCAGCCGTGGTTACTGCGGTGGCTGCAAAATCCGCGGAATTGAACGCGCGGCCGGCAAGCAGCGGAATGCGCATGGTCGAGAAAAAATTCAAGCCGACGGCCAGTGTGTCGGTGCCGATGCTTTGTGTCGGCGGTGCGCCGTCAAGATGCAAGTCATCGCCAGACGTATTTTGGCTCAACAAGGCGTTTTGCGAATAGCTTACGGAAATCACGCCAGGGAGCGCGGCGAAACGCTGCTGCAAATCGTTGTAAAGTCGCTCGGTTTTTCGGTCCGTGTAGCCGGCGGCGGTGGGATTGATGCCGAAGAGCAAGACGTTGCGTGTGTCGAAGCCGGGATTCGAATTGCGAAGGTTGCGCATCGTGCGGACCAGAAGTCCCGCGCCGATCAAAAGGACAATCGAGAACGCCACTTGCGCGATCACCAGCGCATTGCGCAGACGGAACCAGCGCCCAATACTTCCGTGAAGCGATGAGGAGGTTTCCTTCAAGGAAGGAGTCAAATCGATGCGCGAGCCGCGGAGGGCGGGGGCCAGACCAAATAGAATCCCTACCGCAAATGCAATTCCGAAGGTGAACAGCAGGACACGCCAATCCGGCCCAATCACGAAGGGAAAAGCTCCAAGGCCGCTGGAAAAAAGCGCGGTGATGGCGTTAATTCCCCAAATCGAAAGAAGAATTCCCAGCGCACCGCCGATGAGGGATAGCAGCACACTTTCGGTGAGCAACTGGCGCACGATGCGCGCGCGGCTCGCGCCGAGGGCGAGCCGGAGGCCCATTTCTTTTTGACGCGTCGCGGAACGAGCAAGCAGTAGTCCGGCGACGTTTGCGCAGGCAATCAGCAAGATGAGGCTGACAGCAAACATCAATAGAAAGAATATCGGCGCGATGTCCATGCTTTGGCCGTTGAGGCCTTGCGCTGCGGGAAGAAGTTTGACGGCCGGCGCATCTGCTTCGTTCAGAATCGGCGTTGCGCCGTGGGTTGTTTCATTGAAGAACATGGTGGTGGCTGCGGCCTGCGCTTGAACGAGGGATACGGCCGGCTTCAGTCTGCCGACAATGACGGCCCACCAGACGCTCGGGTCGGATGTGCGATCGCCGTCACCCCAATGTTCGGACCGGACTCGATCAGCGATCGAAAACGGCATAAAGAAATCGACGGGGTTGCCTGGCGTCAGACTCGTGAAGTGGGGCTCAGCAACGCCGACAATCACGGCGGGAGTGTTGTTCAGGCGCACAGTGCGACCGGCGACCGAACGAGAGCCGTCAAAAGCGCGTTGCCAATAAGCGTAACTCAAAACAATGGCTGGCAGCGCGGAAGGAGAATCGTCGGACATGCCAAGCGGGCGGCCGACGACTGTGTTGACGCCCAGCGTAGAGAAGAAATCGCCGGAGACATACTGGCCTTGGGCGATACTCGCAGGCCCGTTCCCGCTGAAATCATAGTCGAGCGGGCCAGCAAAGGCGGCAATGCTGGAAAAACCGCTGGATTGTGCGCGGACGGTTTTGAAAAACGGTAGAGAGAAGGAACAATCCCCTCTGATGCCTTGGGTACTACAGTCGCCATAATTGCCGTGGCCGTTAAGCTTCGGGCGCGCATGCGCGGTCCAACTGAAGACGACCAGTTGCTGCGGATCTTTCACCGGCAGCGAACGAAGAAAAAGACCGTCAATGAAACTGAAAATGGCGGTGTTGGCGCCGATGCCGAGGGCGAGAGTGAGGATGGCGACGGCGGTGAAGGCTGGGGACTTGCGCAGGATGCGGAGGGCGTATCGCACGTCTTGGAGGAGCGTGTTCATCGGGCACCTCGGATGGTGCAAGTTGATTATAGTCGATAGTCGAGAGTTAAGAGTCGAAAGTCAAACAACAAAACCAAACCGTTATGGGTGCAAAAGCTTCAACCTCGGACCGGCGTGAACTCCAATACATCGCGCAGACGGCGCGCGAATAGGAAGAAGAGCGATCCTAGTACTTCAGGGGCTGAAGCCCTACTTTTAAGTCGGCCTTATGTCGGAGCTGAAGCTCCGACCCCCTAGAAACCGCTTATGAGACGGACCCTAATCTTCGCTCGGCAGACTTGCCTCAGGGGCTGAAGACCACTTTTTTCCGATGCTCGGCGACACGACTAAGGCCGGGCCCCTACAGAAGACATTTGTGATGCCAGGCGGTCATGGGCGACTCGTTCGGCAATTCGCTGTTCCGCGACAGGCTGAGTCACCGGCGGCCGTTAGGTGGCGCCGTGGGCGACTTCGGTGGCCTGAGGAATCTGCAATGGTCGAAAATCCAAGGAAAATGCAGATTCCTCGTCGCTTCGCTCCTCGGAATGACAGTCAATTTGGGTTTGCTCGCTGGCCCCGCTCATCGGTGCGCGCGAAATTGCGATCGCCGTCCAAGAAGAAACAAATGGCGAGGCGAGATTCTTCGTCGCATAAAGCGCTCCTCAGACTGACAGCGAAGGAGGTCACTCACGGCGAAGCTCGACGATCGAGTCCAAGAAACGCAACGACGAACAGCAGATCCCTGCCTGCGGCAGGCAGGCCTCACACAGTCCTCACAAAACGCGGATGGGCTCTCTTCGCCAAGACACTCAGGGCAGGCGGGATGACAACATAGAAGCAACTGCGACGCAACTCACAGAGTCGCCCGCCCAGGCGGGCAGGCGCGGCAAGGCAAGCCCTGCCCCTATGAAGCCCGCGGGCGAGATTTCAGCCGTGCATCTAGTCTCCTCCTCAGAAAACGAACACCTCAGGGGTTAAAACCTCTAAATTCTGGGACGCTTTTCGGCACGGCTGAAGCCGTGCCCTTACAAAACCCGTCGGTGCGGTAGTTATTGAATGGCGCCCAGGGGACTTGCGCTCGCCGTCTAAGGGAGAAACGAATGCCGAGACGAGATTCTTCGTCGCATAAAACGCTCCTCAGAATGACAACGAAGGAGGTCACCGACAGCGCTCAAACTATCTAGCAACAAACGGTCGTGACGGGAAGGATAGGCGGTCATTGGATGGCACTGTGGGCGACCTCGGGGCGGGCAGCTCGCGGTGCGACGTACATTACGCCTCTCACGGCGCAACCGTTTCAGCGATTCCCTGCTCGGCGGCAGGCTGGGCGACGGGGTTGCGGAGGAGGATGGAGCGGTTTTCGCGGGTCAAATACTTTTGGGCGACGGCCTGCACGTCGGGGGCGGTGACGGCGGATAATTTGCCGAGAATTGTGTTGATGCGATGCGGATCGTCGTCGAAAAGCGTGAAGCACGCGAGCGCGTGCATCAGGCCGAAGCGAGGGACGCCGCCGTGGCCGGATTCGAGCATGGAATAAAAATCGGCGCGCAGTTTCACGAGGACTTGCTGAAGTTCGTCGTCGGTGATGCGATTTTCGCGCACGTCTCGAATGACTTCGTCGAATGCGGCGATTGCAGCTTCGGCGGAATACTCAGGCTTATAAAACATCGTAGTGGTGAGAAGCGTGGGGCCGTTGTAGTCAATGCCGCCGCCGGAATCGTCGTTGATGCCACCGCCGGTGTCGAGCGCGATTTGTTTTTCGAGGACGAGGGTGCGGTAGATGCGGCCAGCGCGGCCTCCGTGGAGGACGCTGTCGAGAATGGCCATGGCGTACCAGTCGGCGTTGTGACGTGAAGGAGCGTGATAGCCGATGGCGAGCGCGGGAATCTGTGCGAATTTTTCGTCGACTTCGCCTCGACGCTCTTCGCGTTGCGGAAGTTCGGTGGTGTCGGCGACGGGAAGAATAGGCTGGCGCGGAATGTCGTCGAAATAACGGTGCGCGAGCGCGAAGGCTTCTTTGGGATCAACGTCGCCGACGATGACAAGGACGGCGTTGTTGGGCGCGTAGTAGGTTTTGAAGAAGGAGCGAACGTCGACGAGAGAAGCGGCGTCGAGATCGGCGAAGTCGCCGTAGAAATTGTGAGCGTTGGGCCAATTGCGAAATGCGACGGGTGGCAAATCGAGCCAGGGAAAACCGCCGTAGGGCTGATTCAAAACGTTGACGCGGACTTCTTCTTTGACGACATCGCGCTGGTTGCGGAGATTTTCGTCGTCGACTTTGAGAGCGCACATGCGATCGGCTTCGAGCCAGAGGACGCGGTCGAGAGCGTTGGAGGGAACGACTTCGTAATAATTGGTGAGGTCGTAATGCGTGGAGCCGTTGAGGACGCCGCCGGAGGAATTGATAAGGCGAATGTGCTCCATTTTTCCGGCGTGTTCGGAGCCCTGGAACATCATGTGTTCAAAAAGATGAGCGAAGCCGCTGCGACCGTGCGGTTCGAGGCGGAAGCCGATCTGATAATAGACGCCGACGGTGGCGATGGGCGCGGAATGGTCGGGCGAAACGACGACGCGAAGACCGTTCGCGAGCGTTTCGGTTTCGACGGGAATGTGTAGTGGCGACAATGTTCCTCCTGATGATTCGTGTTCGCGAAGATGAGCATACCAGTTTCGTACCAAGCGGCGCGCGATACAAGCGTTCGTTGCGAGCGACGCTCGGATACAAATCTTGCCGCGCATCCACGATTTTGGTTCTTCTGCGCGAGCTAGCGCGCCGAATTGACTTTTACCCGGCACCAGCGCAGAGTGTGGGATGCGTCCCTGTGTCCCGCAGTTCGACTTCGGTCAAGGAGGCAGAAATCAGCATGTCAAAGCGCTCAGTGTACCTGTGTCTCATTCTGTTTGTGCTCGGAGGCAGCGCCACCGCTCAGCAGGGCGCAAAGAAAGCTCCGCGCCATCCCATCACCATCGCTCCTGGATTTTTCGCGTCTCTTAACACACAACCCAAACACATGGCGATGAACAAACTGTCGGCCGCCGTGAACGCTATGGCGAAAAAGCAGGATCCACGGATCGTCTCGTTGCCGAATTTCACGAGTTCGTTCGCGTTCGGCGGGCAGAATTTCCCTTTCACGATGGTCGGGCAAGACCCGGCACAGAGAAAGACGAGCGTCATACCGACGCAGTACATCTCCCTGTCGTTCTTCTTTGACGAATTTATCGATCAGAACGGCAACAACATCGTCATCGATACGTCGGTGATTAACAAGCCGCTGGCGGCGTCGCCCTTGTTCAACGATGCACAATACGGGACGGGGTTCACGCAATACGAAGATTCGGTAATGCGCGCCGAATTTTTTCCGCTGTTCACAAAAGACGGGGACGCCGATAAGGACGATCACTACCACGTGCTGTTGGGCAGCCCGCAGCCACTCATTCCGGTGACGATCGAGGTTCCCTTTGGGTCGTCACAAGTGTTTGTCGATAACCAAGGCACGTTCTTCGCGCTGATCGACATCGACTTCCTGCGCTCGCAGTTGAGCACGCTGCTGCAAACGGAGCCGGTCGACACACGATCGATTCCGATGTTGATGACGCGAAACGCAGTTTATGGCAACTTTTTTAACGGAATACCGGTGAACTGCTGCATTGGCGGGTTCCACCAAGCGTTCGAATCCAACCAAGTGGGAAACAAAATCTTCGTACAAACGTTTGCTTTTGCCACGTGGCTGGATTCGGATGTGTCTGATGCGATCTTCGGCGACCCGACGATTTTTGCCGACATCTTTGGGATATCGCACGAGGTAGGCGAGACACTGAACGATCCATTTGTCAATAACGTGACGCCGAGCTATCAGCTTCCGGGCTTTCCTCCGGGCGCCTGCCAGAATGTTTTGGAGGACGGAGACGTGGTGGAACAAACGCCAGATCCATCGTTCCCGGTTACGCTCGACGGCTTCACGTACCACCCACAAACGCTGGGGCTGTTACAGTGGTTCGAGGGAATTATTCCTTCGAATGCGATCAACGGCGATTATAGTTTCCCCGGCAATAATTTGACGGCGCCGTTTACGCCGTGCCCTACCCCGTAACGTGAACTGAAAAACCGAAGGTAATTCGAAAAAGGGCGCGGGAGGCCAGCAGGCCCTGCGCCTTTGCTATTTAGGCGGCTTCGATAACACGCGGTCGAGATGACGCAACGTTTCTTCGGGATGCGCTGCGAGCAGACGCGCGGATAGGCGAGCGAGCGTGGCGTAGGCTTGCCGGACTTCCTTGGGCTTTCCAGCCAGCGCCGCAGTGTGGCGCGCAATGGTGGAGAAATCGCCGCGTGAGACGGGGCCGGTCCAAGAATTCTTCGCGCCGAACCGATCGAAATTCGCAAGGGTCTGGCGAATAAGCGGCTGAAGCGCCAATTTCGCGCGGCGGCGCGAGAAGCCAGTGTCGATCAAAATGCGCATGGCGCATTCGACGATGACAAGCAGAAATGGCGAAGCGAAAGTGCCGGCGGCGTGATAGGCAGCTTTGACGTCTCCGCGTAAAGTGACAGGAATGCCGCTGACGGCGCGCGCGATGCGACGGGCGATGCGTTGAGCGTGAGGATCACCCTGAACAGTGAAGACGACGCTGTCGAGAGGCGGAGATGCGCGCTCGCCAAAAGTCTGCAGCGGATGAAGCGAGCCAGTGAACGCGCCGCGACGAGCAAGAGGGGCAAGGGCGGAAGAATCGAGCGCGCCGCTGGTGTGGAGAACAACTTTGCCGCGCCACTCGTCTCCGGCGAGACGCGCGAGTTTTGCGGCGACTTCGTGAATGGCGTCGTCGGGGGTAGTGATGAGAATGACGTTGGCCTGGAGGGCGCGGGTGGAGACGCCGGCGAGAGCATAACCGGCTCCGATGGCGCGAACGGCGGAACGGGCGGAGGCTTCAGAGCGCGTAACGACGGCGGCGATTTTCCAGTCGGCACGATGCAGGCTGCGGCCCAGGACGCGTCCAAGGCGACCCGCTCCTACAATCGCAACAGTGGTGGACATTGTGCGTGATAGGATAGCGTTTTCGACGATTCCGCGCCTGGAAAAATCAGCTTGCATCTTTTTCTGACGATTTTTTTTGCGATTATTGCAACTTTCTGGATTGGCTCCACGGTGATGACGTACCGGGGGATGAAGAGCATTCCTTCGCTGACGGAGATTGCGCCGTTTGCTGGGCCGAACTTTCCGCGAATTTCGATTTTGTTTGCAGCGCGGGACGAAGAGGAGAAGATGCCTGCCGCGCTCGCTTCCCTGCTGAAGCTGGACTATCCCAACTACGAAGTGATTGCGGTGGACGACCGCTCGACGGATGCGACGGGGAAAATTCTGGATGAATTTGCGGCGCGCGATGCGCGTCTGAAGACGATTCACGTGACGGAATTGCCGCAGGGATGGCTCGGGAAGCCGCACGCGCTGGCGACGGCGTATGAAAAAGCGAGCGGCGACTGGCTGGTGTTCACGGATGCGGATGTGCGTTTCGCGCCGGATTTGTTGCGGCGAACGCTTGCGGTTGTGGTGGGAGAGCGGGCGGACCACTTGACGCTGCTGGTGCGGCTGGATTTGCGTGGATTTTGGGAGCCGGTGGCGCTGGGGTATTTGGGCGCGTGTTTTGCGCTGATGCGTCCGTGGAAAACCAAGGAGCCGAAGTCGAAGGCGTACATGGGAGTGGGTGCGTTTCAGATGGTGCGGCGCACAGCGTATGAGGCGATTGGAACGCACAACCGGCTAGCGATGGAAGTTGTGGACGATATGAAATTGGGAAAACTGGTGAAGATGGGCGGGTTTCGGTCGATTGTGGCGCCGAGCGAGGATTTGGTGCACGTGAGATGGCAGGACGGATTTGGAAATATTGTAAAAGGCATGACGAAAAATATGTTCGCGGGATTTGGATTTAACAGCGTGTTTGCGCTGGCGGTGGCGTGCAACACGCTGCTGCTGAGCTTTGTGCCGGTGCTGGGCGTGATTTTCGCGCGAGGGGCGGCGCAGATTGCTGCGGTCGCGGCCGTGTTTGCGGCGATGGTGTTTGAGGCGATGCTGATGCCGCGCGCGAAAGCGTCGAGATGGTTTGGAGTGACGCACGCGCTGGGCGCGCTGGTGATTGTGTACATTATTCTGCGTTCGATGGTGGTGACGCTGGGGCGCGGCGGAGTGGTGTGGAGAGGGACGTTTTATCCGCTGGAGGAGTTGAGGAGGGGGCAGGTGTGAAGGCGGCGGACGCCGCGATGCAGTTCGCTTTCGTCCGCCGCGCCATCAAGTGCAGACTCCAACTCCTATACCGCAGGACGTCGAACAACACCACATGCTTTCACCGCTACTGCAGCACGTGTTACCGGCCGGGCAGGCACCGCCGTTTGGACAGCAGATGCCACCTATGAATTGCCCGCAGCCCCAAGCAAAGGGACTCGATCCGGGGGGAGGGGGGCAGCATGGTTGCCCATTGCGACAGCAGCCGCCAAAGGGGCTGCAACCATAATTGCCAGGCGGACACTGCGTTGGTACGCACAGCCCATTCGAGCACGTTTGGCCGGACACACAACAACTCGTCCCGCAGAGCGCCGTGTCTGCGGGGCAGGACCCAAGGCATTCTGCATTCGAGCAGACCTGGGTTGATGAACAGCAGTTTGTTCCACAAGGTGTTTCGCCCGAAGGACACGCACAAGTCCCGTTTGAACAAACTTGCGGTGGACTACAGCAGGTTGTACCGCAGCACTGACCCGAAGCACAGCAATTTGAACTCGAACCGCAGGCCGTCTGGCCTGTTGGGCAACAGACTCCATTCAGTGCACCGGGCACCACTGTAGTTGATGTGGTACACGTTTCTCCTGATGGACAGCACGATGACCCGACGCATGGTTGCTGACACAGCGGATTCGATAACCGATTACGTTGAATGTCGGCACAGTTGAGCGTCAGCCCGCCTACCGATATTGGGATACTCGTAGGCAGGAGAAGGCATGTGACTATCTGGCAAACGAACAGTGCTCCCTGATCGCCAAGGATGGTCTCTCGAGAGCACGAATCGAAGCCAAGACAAGTTGCCAACAGAGGATTATCGCACGTGACATTTGAAGTGAAGTCGCAAACGGAGGGCTCGCACACTTCCGCATAACAGTTGTCATGGACGCAACATGCTTCGTTCAAGCACTCCGGCACCTTTATTATGCCAAAGCCGAGTGGAAGACCTGGATTCGCGCTATTTCCCGGGCCGCAGTACTCCACGCCAGGGGCCGCACAGGTATCGGTGGCTGTCTGTGCGAAGGTATCAGGCGAGGGCTTTGCGAATGATGCTCCGACATTGCTTGCATCGAACTGGCACCCGAGAATGTTCTGGGCCCCTTCCAATAAGAGTGTGTATGAGGCGGCGTCACCCATAGCGTTCGGCACAGCGCCCAGAGCAAGGACCGCTGCCACGCCGATCTGCGTCGTTGAAACATCCGAATTCGAGCACAAATCCGTAGGTGAGACGATGGAGCCACACGACTGTTGCTGCGAAACTGGTATGCTTTGGGCGAACTGCGACACGATGCACCCAGAGCAAGCACTCGTAATCAAATTGGCGGCTTGAGCAGCGGACACGCTTCGCGCCGCGGCACTTACGTACCCTCCGTGGTTCGAAAATTTCGTTGGATCGGGAAATGCTAGTTGCACGGATTGCTGCACAGCACCGCAACTGGAACCGCCGACATCACCAGGCAACGTTGAGATCGAGGTCGTATGCGCCCATAACCTACCAATTCCAGTGGAGGAAATGAACGCGGCAAATAATGTGCGAGTGCCCATGCTTAATACATCCCGGCGAGATGTCGCTCTTGCCAAGCGTTTCGAGAAGTCGTCGATGAAGCGTTCCATGAAAGTCCTCCGGTTCGGTGTTAGCTCGCGCCTCCGACTGCAACTCTGGCGGAAATCGACTTCCTCTTACTTCCCGTAAGAATTTCCATTATGGCTGACTCACCAACGCCCAATCGTGCCGCGATGTTTCCATTCTTGTCGATCAAAAGCCCTGACGGCGTCCCGCTCGCGCCATAGCGTTGCCCGACAGTGAATTTCTCGTCGATCAGGACAGGTGATGACAACCCCATCGCACGATTTGCTTCGCGTGAGCCATTGCTCACCAGCAGCAATCGTGGCGCTTGTTCTGGTTTTGATTTCTCCCATTCCTTTAGCTGAGGAAGCATCCGCTGGCAGAACCCACATGCAGGATTCCAGAAGATCAGCATCGTCCCCTTGCCATTGAAGTGCGCACTATCTACGGTCTTGCCATTCAAATCCGGTAGCGCAAACACAGGCGCAGGCGAGCCGACAGGCGGTGTCGGCTTCTGTGGCGCAGGTTGTGGCGACTGCCCGAAGGTCTTCATCAATGCAGCTAATCCGGACTCAGTCCAAGCCTTGTTTGCCACTAGCTGTCGAATTCCGTCTGCTCCGCCCATTGCAGGACTGCCAATCGTGCCATCGGGGCGAATCAGCACTCCCGTCGGGGTCCCGAGGGCTTGGTATTTCTCGGCAATCTTGTGATTCTTTTCGACGAGCACGTTGACAAGCTCCAATTCGGCGGCTTTTGCGCGATTGTCTGTCAATCGACCATGACTCAGCAGGACAATACTCAATTCCGTTGCCAGCGTTTTCTGCCATCCGGCTATGTCTGGCATCAGCGCATTGCATGGTCCACATTTCGGATCAGTTGAGATAAGCAATACCGGCTTTTTTTCTCGCAGGAAGCCTTCGAGAGAAGCGCTGCCGCCGCTGATCTTTGGTAGATCAAACGGAATCGACTTTGAGCCAACCGGCAGGCCGCGCGGAACTGGCTTGGCCGCCTGTTGCTGGGCAACTTGGGCACCAGATCGGCTCGCCTCCAACGCCTCAATGCGTAACAATAACCGTCCGTTCTGACGAAAGAGATGAAGAATCAGCCACGCTAGTGTCGCCAGTGCAGCCGCAATCAGAGCTACAAAGGCTCCTATGAATAGCTGTGGCGCACGTAAATCGTGGAGCAGCGAATAGATGCTCAGGCCCGGCTGCGTTCGGCCTTCGAAAACCAATCCCATGGCTAAACCTGCGAGCACGCCATTGCGTGCGAGCGTGCTCCATCCAATGGGTTCGGAATGCACTTGTCCGAAGCAGTGGCACTCCGGTCTTCGACCAAGCGCAATGTTGACCGCAATTGCGATACTGAAAGAGATCAGCAGCGAAGTTGCCGCAACGGCTCCCATCCAAACCGTTCGTACTGGAAGGAGCAGAACTGCTGCGCTGACCTCCACAGATGGAATCGCGATCCAGAGTGGGCCGGCTGCCCAAGGCGGCAGTCCAAAATCCGTGATCGCTTTCTTCGTGCCCCTCGGATCGAGAAACTTGGCCGCGCCCGCAAACGCAAAGATACCAGCGAGAACAGCTCTCGTCGCTAGTAGCACCCACCCCATGCGTCAGACCCTCTTTCCAGGAACACCAATATGGGCGAAAAAGAATGGATCGGCCAATAAGACTTATCGATGGGCGTGAAGTTTAGGGATGGGTTTCTCTTCGTGTCAAGTGAATTTATTTTTAACCAAGACCGTGCCGTTCCGGTTGGGTGGGAGCAGGATCGAAGAGGGGGCCGAGGTCGCGCTGCTTGAGGAGGCGGATGCGGTCGCGGAGGGTGGCGGCGCGCTCGAATTCGAATTTCTTGGCGGCTTCGCGCATTTGTGATTCGAGCTGGGCGAGCGCGGCTTTCAGTTGTTCTTCATTTTGAATTTCCGCAAGGGCGGTGTCTTCGGTGGGAATCGTAACGTAATCGGCTTCGACGATGGCGGCGAGCTGCATGTCCACGGACTTGCTGATGGACTGCGGTGTGATGTTGTTTTCCTGATTGTAGGCGAGCTGCTTGGCGCGACGGCGACTCGTTTCGCCGATGGCCTGGCGCATGGAATCGGTCATCACGTCGCCGTAGAGAATGGCGCGGGCGTTGAGATGACGGGCGCAGCGGCCCATCGACTGAATCAGCGAAGTGGCGCTGCGGAGATAGCCTTCCTTGTCGGCGTCGAGGATGGCGACGAGAGAGACTTCGGGAAGGTCGAGGCCTTCGCGGAGAAGATTGATACCGATAAGCACGTCGAATTCGCCGCGGCGAAGATTGCGCAGAATGCGGACGCGTTCGAGAGTTTCGATTTCGGAGTGGAGGTAGCGGCAGCGGACGCCGACTTCGGTGAAATATTCGGCGAGGTCTTCGGCCATGCGTTTGGTGAGCGTGGTGACGAGGACGCGCTCGCTGCGTTCGGTGCGGGTGCGGATTTCTTCGAGCAGGTCGTCGACCTGGCCTTTGATGGGGCGGACTTCGACTTCGGGATCGAGCAGGCCGGTGGGACGAATCACTTGTTCGGCAACGACGCCGGCAGATTTGGTGAGTTCGTATGGGCCGGGCGTGGCGGAGACGTAGATGATTTGATTGGTGCGATGCTCGAATTCTTCGAAGGTGAGCGGGCGATTATCGAGCGCGGAAGGCATTCGAAAACCGTATTCGACGAGGTTTTGCTTGCGGGAACGGTCGCCGTGATACATGCCGCGGACTTGCGGAATGGTTTGGTGGGATTCGTCGATGACGAGGAGATGATCTTCGGGAAGATAATCGAAAAGAGTGGGTGGGGCTTCACCGGGGAGACGTCCGGAGAGATGGCGCGAATAGTTTTCGATGCCGTGGCAGTAGCCGATGGTGCGCATCATTTCGATGTCGAAACGGGTGCGCTGTTCGATGCGCTGGGCTTCGACGATTTTGCCCTGGCGTTCGAGTTCGGGACGCCACCATTCGAGTTCAGCGAGAATGGCTTCGATGGCGCGTTCACGCTGAGCGGCGGGGACGACGTAGTGCGTCTTCGGGTAAATGGTGAGGCGGGAAATCTCGTCGGAGGCGCGGATTTCTCCAGTGAGCGGATCGATTTTGCGAATGGCTTCGACTTCACTGCCCCAAAGTTCGATGCGAACGGCTAAATCGTCGTAAGGAGGATGGATTTCGATGGTGTCTCCGCGAACGCGAAACGTGCCGCGGCGGAGATCTTCGGAGCGTTCGTAGAGAATTTCGACGAGCTTGCGGAGAATGGCGTCGCGGGAAATGGACTGGCCTTTTTCGAGCATGAGCATCATGCCGTAATAGGCTTCGGGCGAGCCGAGGCCGTAGATGCAGGAGACGGAGGCGACGACGATGACATCGCGGCGGTCGAAGAGAGAGCGAGTGGCGCTCATGCGGAGCTTGTCGAGTTCGTCGTTGATGGTGGCTTCTTTTTCGATGTAGGTGTCGGAAGAAGGCATGTAGGCTTCGGGCTGGTAGTAATCGTAGTAACTGACGAAGTATTCGACGGCGTTGCGCGGGAAGAACGAGCGGAATTCGTGATAGAGCTGCGCGGCGAGAGTTTTGTTGTGAGCCATGACGAGCGTGGGGCGATTGATTTGCTCGATGACTTTGGCGATGGTGAAAGTTTTGCCGGAGCCGGTGACGCCGAGGAGGGTCTGATGCTTGTCTCCATCGCGCACACCGCGAGTGAGCTGGGTGATGGCTTCGGGCTGGTCGCCGCGAGGCTCGTAATCGGATGAAAGCTTGAAGTCCATGGTGAGGATGCTCTGCGCCGGATTATGGAGGCGCGGGAAACTTACATTATAGCGCAAACGGTATTCGATAGTCTGACCGCTGAAATCTATCGTAATGGGTCAGTGGGAGCTTTGACTCGTTGTGTCGAGATCAAGAACGCTCGCTTAGTCCCTACGAGGAACTGCCCGCAGAGATTGCCGGATTCAGAGGCTGTTGATCTCGGCAGTCGTAAGGTTCACCTGTACTGAGCAGTTCTCCTTTATGACTCTTTCAACTCCGAGTATCTCGCATCGCAGTTCTATGGCGATGATTGGATTGAAGCGGTTCGCAGGGCCGAATATTCCTTCCGTCCCTTCCTGCGTCAGGCGATACGTGCGTTGCCGCCCATTGACCATAATCAGCTCGTGTCCGAGATCTTTGCTCGTCCGAAAATTGATCGGAAGTCCGCCTCTCGGTTGAAGACTCCAATTTACTCCTGGTGGCGGATAGATGGGGTCACACAGCCTCGTGTCGTTCGACCGCAGCGCGATGCCTCTAATTTGCGCGGGCAAGTCGGAGAAGTTCGAGATTTGGATGGTAACGCTTAAACTCCATGCCTGGACGATTCTGACTGAAAGCTCGACCGAATCGACTTGCTTTCGCCGTTCTTCATCGCTCGTGTAGCGAGGGGTTTTCCAGCCCGTCAGGAGTTTGCGCAGGTGCTCAGTTACTTCTCCTGCGGTGTCGAATTCAACCGGATTCAAATGAAGCTGCTTGCGAATGCCATCGATTGCGATGCCCCGCTGGATGAACAGCGCGACATACAAGGGGCGCTCAAGAATCTGCTCCATGAAAGCGGCGACGGCGATTTCCTGCTCTACCCACAACGAGCCGCGAATGAGTTTTTCTCCGGCTATCTCATCTGAGCCGCTGTTGCGCGCAACAAGCCCACGATGGTGCATGATTGCGATTAAGCCAACGGATTCGTAGAGACGACTAAGGACATTCTCAGTCAGGGTTTTGAGGGAGACCTGGTCTTGCGCAAAGTAGCCTTCAAACGGCGTGAGTTCATTGACGAGTTGTCGGGCTTCTTCTCCGAGTGCCCGCTCTTCGCGCGTCCATTGGCCGCAAGAGATGAAAACAGTTTTCTTCTGTTCCGGCATAGCAGACCTGCCTGATTCTTTAGCAACATTCTCAAGACGCTCTGCGCCGGATTTTGGGGGCGCGGAAAACTTTCATTATAGCGCAAACGGGAGCGCAACAAACGAGAGAGGGCGACGCGGATTATTTCACGTGAGACAGACAGAATCGCGCAAGAACGCTGAGGACAACCACCGCGACCGTCAAAAAGCCAGTCTTCATGACTTCTTCAGTTTCATCTTTCCAGTTTTTAAGGAGAAGTATGAGAGAAACGAGCGCGCAAACTCCAAGTGACACTGGGACGGCCCACTTCCAGAATGAGGAATGAACTGTGAGGTCAAACCCGTGAATCTCTGATGCGACATACCAATAGCCGTAGAACGCTAGAAGGAAGGCCAGGAGGCGGGTGAAGTTCTTCCCTACTTCGACTTTATCGGTGCAAAGCGCGCATACAATGGCAGCTATCAGGCAGAGTACTCCCAGGGCTATCCACATGCTTGCCTCCCTATCGCCGAATTAGAGGACGTTTAATGTGCGCTTTACTATCAAAGTCTCAGGTATCTGTCCAGAGGCAAACGAGGGGCGGAAGTCAAGGCACCGCAACTTGGGGAAGGAGGGTGATTTCGGATTGGGAGTGGGTGTCGCCGGCGTAGCGCATGCGGTTGCGTTGCAAGGCGGTCATGATGGTGAAGTCCATGTGAGTTGAGCCGGTTTGCGTGACGCTCGCGACCATTCCGGTGCGGAGGGAGATTGAGGTGAGGCTTTCGGCGGTGCCGGTCCAGACGCCGGAGGTGCGAAGGCCGTTCTGGCGGAAAACATCGGGAGTGCGGTCTTTTGAATTTGAGCCGCTACCACCGACGATTTCGGAGTGAGTCATGATGACGGCGCATTGGTCAGGCGAGGCCGAAGGAGTGATGGGCGTGGCGTCTGCGGGCGATTGACCGGCGGTGGCGCACGGCTCGTTGCGGACGTAGGTGGCGGTGGTTTTCCAGGCGAGTCCGGCGAGAGGAAGATTCGAGAGCGGCTGTTCGGAGGACCATTTTTCTCCGACGGCAATTCCCTGCTTGGGCAGCGACGCGCCCAGGGTTAACTGGCTGAGCCACTGATTGAGAGTTGCGGCGCGGGTTGGATCGGAGTCGGAGGCGAGATTTTGCAGGCCGGTGACGTCGGTGATTTTGCCGTCGGACTCGAGCGTGAACTCGATGGATTGGCCGGCGAGCTTTTTGTATTCGTCTTCCATAGCGGCGACGTCGGGATCGTAGGCGGCGCTATTGCTTGAGACGGCGGCTTTTTCGTAGGTGGCGCGGATGCGCGCGGAAGAAGACGAGCCGATGACGTTGGCGGCGCTCAAGACGTCGAGGCGAATGACGACGCCGATGTTTTGGTCCAGCGACTTTGGGCCCCCAGCGTCGGTGATGGGGCCGGTGGCGATGGTGGTGGTGGCGGTGCGCATCTGGACGGCGTAGCGAAAGGTCTGGCCGACGGCGAAGTTTGGCGTCAGATGGATGCGAGCGTTTGAGTCCGAGCGATGCGCGAATGCAATTGAGCTAAGGGAGAGCACTGCGCAAAAGAGTACGAGCGATGCGATGCGGCGAGCCTTTTGTAGCTGCACGCGGTCATGGCTGAGGCGGAAGCGACGGGATATTTGTCGGAACACTTGAGCGGACGCTAGCATAGCGAGAATCGCATCGCAAATTGGACGCGGGCTATTGACGTTCGGTTGTGCGGGCGGCGACGCGAACGAGGTCGGGCGCATTGAGAGAACCGGTGAGGCGATAGACGGCGGGAGTGATCGGCGCGGCTGACTTGGTGGATGCGGATGGCGGGTCGGCGTCAACAGGAAGAATGTCAAATCCCATGCGGCGGGCGAAATCGACGTAGCCGGCGGCGTCGAAATCCCCCTGAGGGCTTTGCAGTTGCAGACGCGAAAAATCAACGCGGCCCTTGGCGCAGGAAAATTCGGCGAGGGCGCGCGGAAAATTAGTGACTCCCGGCCTTGTTGAAGAAGCCTGAAGGGATTCCATCAAGTCCATTCCAGCGTAGGAAGCTGCGCGTATCTGCGCGCTGCCGCGGCAGGAGAGCGAGCGAAGCAAGGCGTCGCGACCGAGCCCCTGGGCGGTGAGACGGAGATTGCCGGACGCCGCACCTGTGAACAGATTTGAAAGCGAAAATGTGTGGGCGGCGACGAGGCCGAGATTTACGTCGCGGAACTGCGCGACGATGTCGTAGGAAGGCTGCTGCGTAAGATCGAAAGCCATTGAACCGGAGAGCGAGCCGCCGTAGAAGTTCGCTTGAGCGTTTGTGAGTTTCACGGCGCGGCCTTCGACCGATGCGCCGGCGCGAAGCTGGTGAAACTGGAACGATGACAGTGCGAACTGGCCGATCGAGAGCGTGCCGCGAGCGCGGAGCCAGGCGGGCATTGGTTGCGGCGGAGGCTGCGAGGCGAGAAACGGCAAGATGCGGTCGATGAGGTTTTCGCGATGCTGCGGGTTCAGCCAGCGATCCATTTCGGCTGCGCTGAGTTGGTTTGCGGAGAGAGCGAAGGACCATTCGGCTGAAGAGGCGGTGCGCTGGAAGGTGCCGTGCCAGTCGGCGGAGAAAGCATTCGCGGAAGTGAGTTGGACTTTGTCGCCTTGCGGGGAGAGTTGGATGGAGGCTTTCACGTGAGTGATGTCACGATTGAGAAATGGGGCGTGAATTTTGAGACCAATCAACGTGAGCGTGCCGGATGGATGGTGGAGCGCGGGCCAGATTTCGCCGGGCCATTGGAGATTGCAGTCGACAGGGCCATCGAGCACCCAACCGGGCGGCGAGTTGAAGCCGAGAGCGTCGGCGGCGGCAAAAAGCGAGCGGACCTCCGGTGTGTTGCCGTCGAGCTTCCAGAGCGAATGCCACTGCGACTTGCGAGATAACGAAGCTTGCAAACGAAAAGCGCCGCTGCCTGCTCCTACGGAAAAGACGACAGGCTGCAGAGTGACCGAGTTAGGCAAAAAGGTCGCGGAGGCTTTTTCCATGCGGATCTGCACGGGGGTGCTGCCGCCGTCGGCTTCAGCGCCAGCGGACGCGATTTGGCCACGCTCAATGCGAGGAGGCCATCCGGAGAGAGTGAAATTCAGGGAGGTTGATCCGCGGACTTCGAGCTGTTCGGCGACGTTGTGATGGAAGGCGCGATACCAGGAAAGAACGTCGGAAAGGACGACGCTGCGCGACACGATTTCGAGATGTTCGTCCTTTATGCTCGCGTCTTCGGGAGTAGGAGCTGGCGCGAAGGTCATTGTGCCTGAGGCGCGAATGGCGGAGCGCGGCATTTCGATGACGGCATCGGAGAGTTCGAGGCGAGCGTCGGCGGGATGCCAGATGGCGCTGACGTTGAGGTTGGCGGCAGGATCATCGATTCGGGGAGGCATGTCCCAGCGATGCAGGCGGCGGAGCTGGGTTGAAGAAGAGAAATTCCAATCGTAGCCCTCAGTTTGCGCTTTGAGCTGAAGCGAAAGAAGGCCGCGCGTGCCGTAGTCGTATCCGCGGAAGAGGCGGAGGACGTCGGAGAGAGAGGCGGCGTTCCAATCGAGTTCGAGCGATGCAGGACGAAGGCGCGAAGACGTGCCACCGATGACGCCGCTTAAGTAGAGTTCGCCGGCCTGCTGCAGGTCGACGCCAGCACGGAAGGGTTGAGCGCGGAGATCGAGCCGCCAACTGCTGGCGGCGGTTTGCGAGACGGCTCCGTCAACGGAAACGAAGGCGAATGGCAGCTTGGTGTCCCCTTCCTTGAAATCGATGCGTCCGCTTGACACTGAAATGCTTGCGGGCCTTGCTGAAGCGCGAGTTGTGAAAGGTGCGAGCGGCAAAGAGGCAGCGGGACGCGGCAGCCAGGATTCGAGATTCCATTCACCGTCGGGAAGACGCACGAGATTCAGGGAAGGACGAGTGATGGAGAGCGCGCCGAGTTCGAACTTGCCTCGAAGAAGCGCGGACCAGCGCGGGCTGGCCGCGACTTGGTCGGCGCGCAGGAAATATTCGTGGCCGAAGCGGGGATCCTCGGCGACGGTGATGTAGTTTGCTTCGAGACGCGGGCCTTCGAGCAAGCTGAAGGAATAATTGCTGACCTCGACGGGGCGGCCGAAAGCGGCTTCGAGGCGGAGGGTTAGTGAACGATGGAGCCAGCCGCTTTGAAGCAAGAGCGACAGGCCGTAGTCGAAGAACAGAAGCGCGGCTATCGCGATCAAGAAGGCGCGGACGCGGCGGCGGGAAAGCCACGAGCGGCGGCGAGGAGGCGCGGGCGACGGAAGAGGCTCGCGCACGAGCAAGTCTTCTTGATTTGGAGCGATCACACCCATCGGCGTCAGCGCACCTCGTGGAAAGTTCGATTCCAGCGCGTGCGAGATGGAATGTCAAGGAGGGCCTTGCCGAAGTTGGCCAGCTTTTGAGAGAACGACACTGCCTCAGGCAGTGGGCGAGCGCCCTTAAAGGACCAGTAGATGAACATTGGTTCGCCGACAATGGCGTCGCGAGGAACGAAGCCCCAGTAGCGGCTGTCAGAGCTGTTGTTGCGGTTGTCTCCCAGAACAAAGTATTCGTCAGGCGGAACGTAGAGATCGCCATTGTGGGTGTCCTGTTGGATGGTGCGCGACCATTCGGGAGTGATTTCGCCGGAAATGAGGTAAGTGTCTTTGGGAGGAAAATCGAACATGTAAGGGTCAGCCGTTGATGAATTGTAGACGGCGTAAGGCTCCTTCAGGGAGGAGCCATTGAGGTAGACGCGTTGATCCGCGATGCGAACGCGATCTCCGGGAATGGCAATGACGCGCTTGACGTAATAAGGATGGTCTTCGTAGGGATATTTGAAGACGATGACGTCGCCATGACGGATTGGACGGTCGGCCAGGAAACGGTCATACCATTCGCCAGTGCTGGAAAAGATGAACTTGTTGACGACGAGATGGTCTCCGACGAGTAATGCGGGAGCCATAGAGGCGGAAGGAATCTTGAAGGCCTGCGCCAAGAACGTGGTGGCGAAGAGAGCGAGAACGAGAGTGACGACTAAGGGTGCAAAGTAGCCCTGGAGCACAGGCTCGCCGGAAGGGAGCGCTTCGGGTGCGGAGGAATCAGAAAGTTGCGACGCAACTGGCTGGTCAGGCATTTTGCGCTCGGTCTATGACGCGGTGCGATTCCTCCGCCGCTTCCGCGCGCAATGATTTCAGCACCAGACACGCAGCGGCTTGCTGAGCGGCCTTTTTGCTGCGACCTTCCCCCTCGGCGAGTGAGCGGCCCTCCACGCGAAGCGAAACACGAAACGTCTTGGCATGTTCGGGGCCCGACTCGGAGACAACGCGATACTCGGCGGGGCGAAGGCCGCGGCTCTGGAGCCATTCCTGAAGGGCGGATTTGTGGTCGGGCTCGGCAAGCAGTTCAGTAATGGCAGTAGGATCGTAAAGCAGAGAGCGCTCGACGAATGCAGCGGCGGCGGCGAAGCCCGCATCACGGAAGATGGCACCAACAACAGCTTCGTAAGCGTCGGCGAGAAGATTCTGCTTCTGTCGGCCGCCGGTTTTCTCTTCGCCGGGGCCGAGGCGCAAGTGTTGGCCAAGATTCAGGCGATTGGCTGCTTCTTCAGCGCTGGAAACGCTGACGAGGCGCGCACGGGCTTTGGAGAGGCGGCCTTCGTTCCAATCCGGAAACTTCAAAACCAGAACACTGCTGACCGCGAGGCCCAGGACGCTGTCGCCCAGGAACTCGAGTCGTTCGTTATGAAGAGCGCCGGAGTTAAATGCGTGAGAGCGATGGGTAAGGGCCCGTTCGAGCCATTGGATATCTGTGAACCGATGGCCCAGAGCGGCTTCCAGCGCTTCTCGTTCCGAGTCGTTCATACGCCCAGGCGCGTCACGGCTTGGGTGCTGCGCCCCCTGCTTTCGCTTTAGCTTCCGCGGAACCCTGTTTGCAGCGATCCTGAAGGGCCGAGGACATCTGAGCGCAAGCGTCGAAAGCTTTCGCAGAATCCGCATACTTCTGGAGATTCTCGTCGTCGAGTCCAAGAATGAAAAAATCGGTGGGGTCCGTATCGGTCGCAACGGTCGTAGCCTGGGACATTTCGGCGGAAGAGAGTTCAAATTTTTTCTGCCGGAAGTACACAAGCCCTAGACCGCTATGGGCCTGAGAGAGCCCGGCGTTTTTGGTCTGGTCAAACTGCTCCTGAGTTAGATTTGCGGGTTTATTGAGACTGTTCAAGACCTCAAGGGCGTGCTTCTCGTACTGCTCGGCCTTGGCCAGGTCCTGATCGTAGTTGGGGGTATTGGGACTGGCGTGTGGAATCATCCAGCCGATCTGAGTGAGGACAGTAATGTCGTCGGGATTTATCGCGAGAGCTTTATCGGCTGCGTCGCACATCTTGTCGATCTGGTTTTTTTTGAAGTAAGCAGTCGACAGGCGCGCGTAGACGCCTTCGCGGTAGCGGCTCTGGGGATAATCCTTGAGGAACTGCTCGCCGGCTTTAATTTGGGCGTCAAAGTCGGAGTCAGTCGAAGGATTTATGTTGTAGAAAGCTTTGTAGGCGGCTTCCTCTTTGGGATCGACCGGTGGCGCAGCATTTTGTTGCGGATTGTTAAGAGAAGGCTTCTGCGTTTGCTGTGGAGGATTGGCTTGCTGCTGAGGCGGGTTTGTCTGTTGCGATTGTTGCTGGCTTTGCTGCTGACTCTGCTGGCCTTGCGCGAAGAGCTGCGGGACAGCGAAGAGAAAGGCAATCGCTGACAGAACGAGGGGATGGAGGCGCATTCGGTGGCTCATAAAATCTCCTTTTTCCATATCATTGCTGGGCACCTTTCGGCGGGCCGTAAGGCGCATCGAGTCCCTGCTGGGCTGCAACTCGCGCTTGCTCTGGAGCGCCGTTCACCGCAAGAGCAGCGCGATATTCATTCTCGGCTTGCGGACGGTTTCCACGCAGGTCGCTGATACGCCCCAAGTATACATGCGCCCAAGCGAGAATGTCCGGGCTGGGAGCGGGCGCGGCGCTGGTTGTGTTTGCGGGCGTGTGAACAAGCTGCTCGAACAAGCCCTCAGCCTTCTCGCCCTGGCCCTGAAGCACCGAAGCGATGGCGAGACCGTATACGGCGCGAGGGAGATTCGGGTGTTGCTTGAGAATCGCTTGAAACGTTGCGGCTGCGCCGTTGCCATCTTGTGTGGCGATCTGACGGTCACCCTGGCGGAACTGCGCCTCCAGCGCGAGATCGGACGCGCTGGTTTCCGCTTCGCCCTTCAAGCCGCCAGGAGCGACTTGCTCTGTCGCGGTAGCGAACTGGAAATTCGCAAGGCGCTGCTCTTCCGCAGAAACGTCTATGCCACGCACGAGGGCCGGGAAGTAATACGACATCGCGGGCTCGGATTTCTCAAAGACAATCAGTTGCTGATAGAGAGGCCGAACGAGTATGAAACCGGTACGGTCGTCTTGATGAAGAACCGACTCGACACGATCAGTGGGCAGTTTTTCGAGCCGAAGTTCGGCGGCACGCACAAGGCATTCATCGAACAGGCCGACGAGATCATCATGATAGGCCGGAGGAAGCTGAGGAGCGCGGTTGGCGACATCAAGCAGCTTGCGCCGCGTGGAAATGACCTGCTGATACTTGAGCGTGAGCGGGTCGAGAAGGAAATGCAGGAAGGCGTGGCGGATGCTGTCGGTCGGAAGCTGCGGGCCGGGGCCGACAATCAACGAGTAGTGCTCACCGATATTGCGAAAGTCGACGCGGCTTCCCACGAGGGGTTCAACGTAGACCGTGAACGTGCGTTCGGAAGGAGCCATCAGTTCGCGCAGATAACCAGTGGTCTGGTACACGACTTGGCGCATCGGGCTGGTTAAACGAGCAACTTCTGCGCCGGCTTCCGGCTGCATGGCGATCCATTCCCTGCCGAGATTCGCTTCAGCGTAAAAGTTTTGGAGAATGGGACCGAAATCATCGATCGTTGTGACAGAGGGAGGCATGTCGTTATGCGCGACGACAAAATGGAAGTCCGGAGGCGGGCCGACGACCAGTCCAAACGAGAGAAAAGGAGAAAGAGTCTCATCTGAATTGACAAATTCGTGCTTCTGGTAGAACTGACGCATTGCTTTTGTGGCGGGACCGCTTAATTGCAGCAGGCGCTCCCGAAGAGCCAGATGGGCGGGGTACATGTCGAGCGCCGGAGAATTAGCGTCGAAACCGGAAGCATCGAGCGCGCACATGGTGTCAAAGATTTGCTCATTCGTCTGTACGGAGATGGATTGATCGGCTTGCTGTGCGATTGCGGGATGAAACGCGACGGTGAGGATGAGAGCAGCGCAGGCGAATAGCGCCAAGGAGATCAGCGAGAGAGTGTAGCGAGTGGCCTTAATGCTCATTCGTCCCGTTTGCTCGGCTCCCGCGGGCAATTTACCACGAATGTCGAGGCGCAAAACGATTTAACTGAGGGCGGATGCGAAACACCACTTTAGCGAGGAGAATGAGAGGAGTCAAGAAATGCACGGAGCTGCGGACAGACTCATCCGCGAACGTGTATTTCGCCAAAGCTTAAAACAACCCGTCCGCCGGACGTGGGCCGGCCAAACATGAGCTCCGGCTGGAAGCGAGAGAAGATCAGGAGCTGGTCAATCGCGTGGCGAATGGTGGCGTCGGTAGGGCCGGCGAGAATCGTGTAACCGGCGACCTGGCCGTCCGCATTGAGGGTGGCTTCGACAGTCAGCACGCCCGTACCAGAAGTGTTATTGCTGGCGACAATTCCAGGAACTGGGAATGGCGCGAGGCTTTCCAGCCGCGCGGGCTGGACCAGATCAGTCGGCAAATCGTTGGGGATGTTTCCCATAGGAATACCGACGATCAAGCTTTGCACAAGGAAGGCAAAAGCAAACGCCGCTGTGAGCAGTCCTCCGGTTGCAGGCACAGCCAATGGACGCAGAATGTTGTCAAAGAACACGGCAATTCGACCCCAAAAGCGGCTCGATGGTTGCGCTTGGGCACGGGAAGCGTTAATGCGAATGCGAGTGGCCAGATCAGCAGGCGGAGCGACCGGAGCAGAGCCGGCAAGAACGCGCGCTAAACGGCTGTAGGCGTCCAAATCCGCGCGACACGAAGAACAATCCGACAGATGGGCGTGCACGACCGCGTGACGCTGGGCCGACATCGCTCCATCGAGATAACCCGCCAGATGACGCCCGACCTCTCGGCATGTCATTGGAAGCCTCCGCGTTCCCCATTCATGAGGAATGCGCCGTACGAAAGCGTTGGAGAAGACTGACTATGGGCAGCAGACGCACTCACAGCCGGGTGCGTGGATGCAGGTGTTCCCGGCGCGCGCAAGAAAGGATCGAGCAATTTTCGCAAAGCGCGACGGCCGCGAAGAATGCGTGTTTTAACAGTGGCCACAGAAGTTTCCAGAACCTCAGCCACTTCCTCATAGGACAGACCTTCGAGGTCGCGGAGAATCACGGCACTCCGGTAAACGTCCGGCAGTTCCGCCAGCGCATTGTGCACGGCAGATTGGGTTTCCCGCGCAGCGAGGCGCTCAAATGGAGTTGCGCTCAGATCTTCGATTTGCGTAACTGCCTGGTCTTCGCGCAAAGAAGCGTCGAGGGACACTTCGTTGCGGCAGTGGCGATGCCACCAGCGGCGATGATTCAAGGACTCGCGAACAGCGATGCGATAGAGCCAGGTCTTCAAGGAACTTCCTTGACGAAAACCACCAATTCCCCGGAAGGCTTTCAAGAACACTTCCTGAGTGACATCGGTGGCGTCAGCACGGTCGGAAAGAATGCCGTAAATGACGTTGTACACAGAGGCGTGGTAATACGTGACGAGCCAGTCAAAAGCCGTGTCGGAACCAGCTTGCAGTTCGCTGACGAGCCTGGTCTCGTCTTGAATCCAGGATAGAGTCTGAGCTAAATCAGACATGTTGCGCGCCGCCTATCCAGGCCTAACTTCGGCCCCCGCCGGTCTCAATTTCCGACCGCCTCTGAGAGCGACCGATTGCAAGTGTCTAGTTGCTTAGACACCATACCGGGCGTTTCTGTTCCTAAGAATACCAGAGTTCCGCGAAGGCGGGCAGTAGGTCGTTCGTACCATCCCGGCCGACGGAGTGGGAAAGTTACGTTATGGCTAGAGCCATGGCTCGAGCAGAAGGAATCCTTGACGGCTACAGCACAAGCTGTGGGAACTAAAGGAAATACTGTATGGCAATAGGAAGAATATCGCCCTAGTGTAGGGCGGCTCCCGAGACATGGTGGTGTGCGGGAGGCAGCGTGGGCCATTTACAGGGGGTTCGCACGGTCCAGGCAATATGGAACATTCCAGAACACCGGAGGGCTCTGTGGTACCTGTGCGAATTTTGCTTGTGGATGACCATGACGTAATGCGCGGGGGGCTGCGCTCGCTGCTGGAATCGAGGCCGGGCTGGGAAGTTTGTGGAGAGGCCGCGAACAGCACGGACGCGATTGAAAAGGCCAAGACATTGCGTCCGGATGTTGTGGTGATGGACATTAGCATGCCTGGATTCAGCGGACTTGAGGCAGTACCCGTGATCCGCAAAGAAACGCCCGGAGCCGAAGTGCTGATTCTGAGCCGGCATGAGGAACGCGAAATACGGCTTAAGGCGCTCGAGGCTGGCGCACGAGGCTACGTCACAAAATCTCAGGGTCTAGCGCGGGAGTTGCTGGCCGCGATCGACGGAATCGTGAAAGAGCGGTCTGCGTTTCGGGGGTGAAGTTGGTGGAGCCGATGGGATTCGAACCCACGACCTCCTCGATGCCATCGAGGCGCGCTCCCAACTGCGCCACGGCCCCACCGAAGGAAAAAGGCTTTCCTGATTTTATAACAAGTCGCGGGGGATTCGCACACGACAAAAGTGAGGCACACGCAAGCTCTTCACTCCCCAAACCCCTGCAGCGATTCGCTCCTATCGTCGACGGACTCACTGAACAAAACGAATCGGCGACTCCCCTACCAGATACGGCATGCTTCAACGGCAGGCCGCGCCATTAGATCTCCGGCGTGGCAATCAAATGTTTTCGCGAAAGCAGGGATGTTCGACACTGGTCCATTAGTGCGGAAAATTTCCTGCGGATGTGGGTCGACGTTGACGCGCATGCGGATTTCTTCGGGGCGTGTTTGTTCCTCCCAGCTTTGAGCATACGAGAGAAAGAAGCGCTGATCGGGCGTGAAGCCGTCGATTTTCTGATTGGAATCCGCTTCCTGCGTTTTATGAAACGCGTTGTAGGCGATGATTAGGCCGCCGAGGTCGGCGATGCTTTCTCCGAGAACGAGATGGCCGTTTTCGTGCAGGCCCGCAACAGCGACGAAACTGTCGAACTGCTTGGCGACGCATTCGGCGCGTTCGGTGAATTTTTTGCGATCTTCTGGAGTCCACCAGTTCTTCAGGTTGCCGTCCGCGTCGTACTGGCTGCCCTCGTCGTCGAAGCCGTGAGTGATTTCATGGCCGATGGCTGCGCCAACGCCACCGTAATTGATGGCGTCGTCGACCTTGGCGTCAAAATAGGGCGGCTGCAGGATTCCTGCAGGAAAGACAATCTCGTTCATCGAAGAGTTGTAGTAGGCATTCACCTCGGGAGGCGTCATTCCCCACTCGGTGCGGTCCACGGGCTTGCCGATCTTATTGAGGTTGCGATGAACTTCGTACTCATCGCCCCGAATAATATTTTCGATGTAGGAGGCGCGTTCGACGTGGTAGGCGGAGTAGTCGCGCCACTTATCAGGATAACCGACCTTGATGGTTACTTTGCTTAACTTGTAGAGCGCGGCCTTTTTTGTGGCGGGACTCATCCAATCGAGAGTTTGGATGTCATCGTGGAGCGCGTCGAGGATGTTGTGAACCATTTTGAGCGCAGCGGCTTTGGCCTCGGGTGGGAATTTTTCTTTCACGTATTCCTGGCCGAGCGCGAAACCGAGCTCGCCGTCCGTTGCTTGCACGCAGCGCTTCCAGCGCGGTTGAAGTTCTTTTGCGCCGGTGAGCGTTTTGCCGAAGAAATCGAAATTCTCGTCAACGAATTTGGAAGAGAGCGCGGACGCGGCGGAGTGAATCAAATGCCAGCGAAAATACACCTTCCAATCCGAGAGCGATGTGGACTTCAGCGTTTCGTTGAGGGCCTGGAAGAACTTCGGCTGGCGCACGTTGACGCTATCAATCGGGAGCGCTCCAATTTCACGAAAATAGGCAGGCCAAGAGAAATCAGGGGTGAGCGACTGGAATTGCGCGACACTCATTTTGTGATAGGTGGCGTTGGGATCGCGCTGTTCGACGCGGGTCATCGAGGCGCCAGCCAGTTTCGTTTCGATGGACATCACGGTTTTGGCTTCGGCGGCAGCTTCTTCGGGCGAATCGCCAACTAGTTGGAACATACGCGTGACGTGCTGGACGTATTTGGTACGCAACTCTTGCGAGTGCGCGTCAGTCTTCGTGTAGTAATCGCGATCGGGCAGACCCAGGCCGCCCTGATTTGCGCCAGCAATTACCTGTGTGCTGTTCTTATCATCCTGTTGCGAAAAGAAACGGAAAAGAACATTGACTCCCATACCTTGCAGGCGGGCCGCTTCGGTTTCGACATCCGAAAGATTGCGCATAGCGTCAATGCGAGCGAATTCCGGCGTGAGGGGCTTTGCGCCTGCAGCGTCGATGGCTGCGGTGTTCATACAACTGGCGTAGAAGTCGCCAATTTTTTCCTCGGAGGAACCGTTTACGGCGCTGCGGTCGTCGGCGGCGTGGTCCAGAATCGCGTGGAGCGTGTCCTCATTTTCGTTGGACATGACGGTTTCGATGCCCCATTCCGAGTATGCGGCGGGTATCGGATTCTTCGTGAGCCAGCCTCCGACGGCGAACTGGAAGAAATTCGTGCATGGGCTGACGCTGCGGTCGAGATTCGAGAGCGGGAACCCGTGCTGCGCGGAGGCATCTGCTGTGTGCGTGGATTGAGCGGCGGGCGCGAAAGGATCGCCGGATGCAAACACGCTGCAATCCGTGCTGCGCGATTGAGCGGCAGCGATAGCAGGAATCAAGAGAGCAGCGAAAGCAAACGAGACAGTCAGCCGCAAAACGCGCATTCGGGCACCTCGGTCAGGATTGGCAAATCACAAAACGCTGTGAAGCATAGCATGGTCTGCGCCGGTTCGAGGACGATTGGCGAATCGAAACGAGAGCGGCTACTTAAACCAGCTGTAGCCGAGCGTGAAGAGGAGGCTCGCGTTCAGGCCGGGATTGAGATGGCCGAGACTGGCATTGGAATGATGCACGGCTTGGATTTCGAAATTCCAGGAGCGTTTGGGACGCTGAAAGAAACGAAATCCCAGTGCGCCTTGCGTGGTGAAGTTGACGTACGAGGTGTTGCCAGGCGGAACGTTTGAGGTGGTGAACAAAATGCCGCCGGCGATGAGGGCATACGGATCGATTTTTTTGCCGCTTGTGAAATTCCACTGAAAAATTACGGGTTTGAAGCTGGCCCCGTAGACCGGGCCTCGAGGCTGCATGACGAGATAGAGCGGCATGAAATCGGCGGCGAATTCGAAATTGCCACGCGCCCAGCCGTGGAGATGGTTAGCGGTGATGATTTTGCCGACGCGACCGCCAGCGATTAGAAATTGTGTGGTGTCGGCATGACCAAGACCTGTACCGCCGCCGATGAAGGGTTGCAATTCCCATGCGCCACGGGCGAGGGACTGCGCGGGGAGGCTTTGCGCGTTGGTCGCTGCAGCGACCGAAAACAGAATGAGTACACAGAAACAAACTCTCATTCGACGTATGCCCTATGGAAAGCACGGGTAGATTCAAAATGCCGCGATAGCGTAGCACTCTTCGGAGAAACTGCAAGAGACACGCAGCGCACGTAGGGACATTTCACGTGAATATTCTCTGCGAGCGAATGCTTTCGGATACAATACGCGGCCTATGGCCAAAGTCACTTTTCTGGGAGCAGTGGGCGCGGTAACCGGTTCAAAATATCTTGTGGAAGCGGGCGGAAAGCGCTTGCTGGTCGACTGCGGGCTTTTTCAGGGACCAGCGGAACTGCGGCAGAAGAATTGGGACCGCTTCCCCATTGATCCTGCATCGATTGACTGGATCGTGCTCACGCACGCGCACATCGACCACACAGGCTACTTGCCACGCATTGTGCGAGACGGGTTTCGCGGCCCGATTTATGCCAACTCGGCGACGCACGATCTTTGCCAATTGTTGCTAGCCGATTCGGCTCACCTGCAGGAAGAAGACGCACGCTTTGCCACCAAAAAAGGCTATTCGAGCCATAAGCCCGCGCTGCCTCTTTACACGGTCGAGGATGCGCAGCAGGCGCTGAAATTGTTCAAAGAAGTTCCGCGCAAAGATCCATTTACGATCAGCCCGCAGTTCACGGTGAAACCCTCGGACACCGGCCATATTCTTGGCTCGTCGTCGCTGCAAATCACCATTACCGAAAACGGCAAATCGGGAATTGCGGTTTTCTCGGGAGACGTGGGGCGCTACAACCAAACCATCCTCAACGATCCGGAGCCGATTGCGAAGGCCGATTACATTCTGTGCGAATCGACTTATGGCGACCGCGATCATCCTTCGACTTCGCCATTCGACGAGATTACTGAGCATGTGAACCGCGTTGTGAAACGCGGCGGCGTGATCGTGATTCCTTCGTTTGCAGTGGGCCGCACGCAAACGCTGATGTACATTTTGCGGAAACTTGAAGATCAGCAGCGGATTCCGAAACTGCCAACGTTTGTCGACAGCCCGATGGCGAGCAACGTCACGGACCTTTACGTGCGCCACAAGGAAGACCATCGGCTGTCGTTTTTGCAGGAGGAACAAACAGGAGACAAGGATCCGCTGGACGTGCATGAGGTTCACATGACACGCACTGTGGAAGAGTCGAAATCGATAAATAATGTGAAAACGCCGTGCATCATCATGTCGGCGAGCGGCATGTGCACAGGCGGGCGTATTTTGCATCATTTGAAGCAGCGGCTACCCGATCCGCGCAACGTGATTGTCTTTCCAGGGTATCAAGCGGATGGAACGCTGGGGCGTTATCTCCTTGACGGAGGGAAAGACGCGCGCATTCACGGCGAGCACATTCCCGTTCGCGCGGAGATTCAGGAAGTCAGCCAATTTTCAGCGCACGGAGACCGCACGGAACTGGTGCGCTGGCTTTCGGGTTTCACCGCGCCGCCGAAACAATTGTTTCTCACGCACGGCGAGCCCGCGGCAGCGCAGTCATTCCGCGGAACGGTGCAACAAAAGTTGGGATGGAACGTGACCGTGCCCACACAGAGCGATTCGTTCGATCCGCTGGCATAGCCTCGCAATGAAGAAGACAAAGACTCTGCCGATTCTCTCTTTCAAGTCGGCGGCGGCCTGGGAAAAATGGCTCGCCGATTATCACGCGACTTCAGGCGGTATTTGGTTGCGGTTCTTCAAGAAGAACTCAGGGATCGCTACGGTCAGTCACGCTGAAGCGCTCGACGAAGCTCTCTGCTATGGCTGGATCGACGGCCAAGTCCAGAAATACGACGCGAAGTCGTGGTTATACAAGTTCACCCCGCGCCGAGCGAAAAGCATTTGGTCGAAACGAAACATCGAGCATGTGACGCGGCTATGCAAAGCGAAAAAAATGAAGCCGTCTGGACTGAAGCAAGTGGAAGCCGCCAAGGCGGACGGCCGATGGGCGCGAGCATACGATGCACCCAGTGCGATGCAAGTCCCGGCAGATTTTCTGAGAGAACTTGCCAAAGACAAAAAAGCCGAGGCATTCTTCAAGACGCTGAACAAAGCCAACACTTATGCCATCGCGTGGCGTTTGCAGATGGCGAAGAAACCCGAGACGCGCGAAAAGCGCATGAAGGTGCTGCTGGAAATGATGGCAAAAGGCGAAAAGCTTCACCCCTCCACATAGGTGGCGCTGACCGCTGACAACTACAGAAATCGTGCGCGCAAAGTTTTTTTAAATTTCAGGAAACCTTTTCGGGCGTTCGTCAGTCCAACCAATCAAACGCACCACTCAGGGTGAGAAGCTACCACCACAGGGCAACCTGCTTCTCACCCCACTCTTTTTCCGAATTTACCCATATGCTAAATTGTGTGTTCGGAGAATCCATTGCGGTCCGCAATCGCGACATTAGCCCTAGCACTCGTTTTGGCCGCCACAACGCCGAAGAGTGAAGCACCATACGCGGCTGGAGCTACCGGTCTTTGGGATCGTATGTGGCCTACCACAGGACAAGGCGGTCCTGTGCCGGTCACGGTAACATCGCCAGACGGCAGGAAGACTGCCACAGCGACTTATGCTGAAAAGCAGGACGCCGTCCTTCTCGAGATCCGCGCCCCTTCTTTCCATGCAACTGTGAACATTGGACCGGGAGTGCAATCTGCTGTGGAGTGGTCTCCAGATTCCAAGGCGTTCTTCGTGACTACCAGCGATCAAGGCGCAAATGGCTGGTATCACACATTTGTCTATTCTCTCGAACAAGACAGCATAAAAGAGATCGATTCGACGCCGCTGGTTTTGGCCACGTTTGGCCATCCTGTAAAATGCGGCTGGCCGGAAGATCCCAATGTCGGTGCCATCACTTGGCTGTCAGATTCGGAACACATTCTGCTTGCCGCAGAGATCATGGCCCATACCAACTGCGATAGCTACGGGACGTTCAAGGCGTACGAAGTGGCCTTACCGGAACTGAGAATCGTAAAAAGCTACGACCAACTTGAAGCCAAGAAACTCTTTCACAACTCACTCGGCTGGGAAATAGAACACGCGCCCGACAAGTGTATCCGCGATCCAAAGTCATGTTGGGTCGAGGGCAATCACAGCCCCCAGCACTAATCGGAGTTATCTACGAAGTTTTGCGAGGCGGGTTTCGGCGGCGGCGAGGGTAGATTCTTTTTTGCAGAAGGTGAAGCGGAGGTGCTGCGCGCCGTCAGCAGGATTGTGGTAGAAGCTCGAGCCGGGCACAGCGGCGACGCCGATTTCTTTGACGAGATAGCGCGCGAATTCGACGTCATTCGCAAAACCGAAGTTCGAAATGTCGGTCATGATGTAGTACGCGCCGCGCGGCTTGAAGCATTTGAATCCCGCACTGGTCAGAATTCCGAGCAAACGGTCGCGGCGCTGCAAATAATCCGTGGCGAGTTGCGTGTAGTACGAATCGGGCGAACGGAGAGCCAAAGCGCCCGCCTCCTGCAAAGGCGCGGCCGCGCCCACCGTAAGAAAATCGTGAACCTTGCGAATCGCGGAAGTGACTTCGGGCGGAGCGATGGCCCAGCCGACGCGCCATCCGGTGACGCTGTAGGTTTTCGAGAGCGCATTGATGGTGATGGTGCGTTCGCGCATGCCGTCGAGCGAAGCGCCGGAGATGTGCTGCGCGCCGTCGTAGAGCATGTGCTCGTAGATTTCATCGGTGATCAGAAATGCATTGTGACGAATGCAGAGATCGCGAATGGTTTCGAATTCCGCGCGCGTGAATACTTTGCCGGTGGGATTATTCGGCGTGTTGAGGATGATGGCTTTGGTGTTCGCGGTAAACGCGCGGGCCAGCTCATCGGGATCGAATGACCATTCGGAATCGCCGACGGGCGGACGCAGGCGCACAAAGCGCGGCGATGCGCCACTCAGAATCGCGTCCGGGCCGTAATTTTCGTAGAACGGCTCGAAGACGACAATTTCGTCGCCGGGATTGATGATGGCCATCATCGCCGACATCATGGCTTCGGTCGAACCGCAGCAGACGGTGATTTCGCGCTCGGGATCGATTTCGATTCCATGCTGGCGCGTGAATTTCTCGGCGATGGCATTGCGGAGCGATTTTGCTCCCCAGGTGATGGCGTACTGATTGATGTCGCGCGAAATGGCGTCGCGCGCGGCGGCTTTGATTTCCTCGGGTGCGGCAAAATCGGGAAAGCCCTGCGAGAGATTCACGGCGTTGTGCGCGAGAGCAAGGCGCGTCATTTCGCGAATGACGGATTCGGTGAACTGGCCGGCCTTCGCGGAGAGCTTGGGGCCGGCGGAAACTTGAGTCGGCACCGCGGGATTCATCGTCTGCCTCCGTAAAGCCGGCGGTAAATGGCTGCGTTGCGCATCACGATCTCCACGTATTCGCGAGTCTGCGTAAACGGGATCGATTCGACAAATTCGGGCAGCTCAGTATATTTCTGCCCCGATTGCCAAAGAGTCACGCGGTCTTCTCCTGCATTGTACGCCGCGAGCGCCGCTTCGGCACTGTGAAAACTGTGCATCAGCTCACCGAAATAGACGGTGCCGAGGCGGAGATTGTAGACGGGATCGAGAAGCTGGTCCTCGGAGAAGCCCATGTGGAGCTGGCGCGCGTAACGATTGGCTGTCTCGGGAACGAGTTGCATCAGGCCGAAGGCGTTGGCGTAAGAGTGCGCGTCTTTCACGAAGGCAGACTCCTGATGAATCAACCCGGCGATGACCATCGGATCGGTTTCCGTGCGGCGCGCGTCGCTGCGAATTTGCGTGGCGTAAGGCAACGGAAACGAAAGCAGCCACGCCTCGCGCGGCGCAGTGGCAAGCTGCCGAGCTTCCATAGAAGGATACACGTTGCGAATGGCGGCGATGGCGCTGTCGTAATGCTCGCCGCTGGTGGCGGCACGCGCCAAATCGAATTGCAGCGAAGCAGCGTGTGTGGCGTCGTATGCGGCATGCAATTCGAGCATGGCGGAATCGTCGAAGCCGATCGTTTCAAGAGCCACGCTGCGCTGCACGTAAGGCAAACCTTCCGCGGGCACGGATTTGAGAACTTCGCGCGCGGGCGGAATTCGCGGAATGGCATCAAGGGCGGGGATTGTCGCGACTCGCCCTCTGCCCATCGCGCGCAACGGCGTGGCAGCGTGCATGGCGAAATAGCTGTTCGGAAATCGGTCTTGAAGCTTACGGAGATACGCGCGCGCAACGGGATAATCCTTCTTCTGTTCTGCGAGGCGGCCGAGCCAATAGAGAGCGTCGGGCGTGTAAATCGAATCGGGATGCGCTTCGAGGAACGTTTCGATGAGGCTCGCGGCCTGATCGCTGCGGTCCATGTAGGCGGTCCACGCAACGCGCCATTGCGCGTTGATTGCGTCGTCGCTCCCGGGAAACTTATCGGCCACTTGCTGGTATTCGGCAGATGCTTTGTCGCGGTCGAGCTTCACCCAGTAGTAATTCCCTACCGCGAAAAGCGTACGTTCAGTCCATGGACTCGCGGGAGCGCGTGATTGTACTTGCGCAAGCGTCGCGAGCATGTCGGGTTCATCGTTCGCGGAACGGTATGCCTGCGACAGGTAATACAAGCGCTCCGCGTCAACATCGAGCGCCTGCGACTGAATGGACGCGAGCAAACCGGGAGCGCCGCCGAGCTGCACCTGGCAGTCCGCGATGCGAATCTTTGCGAGGTCTTCATCGGGGCCATCGATTGAGGGCAGAGCGTTGTTGTATGCCGTCTCGGCGTCCTGCCAGCGATGAGCGGCAAAAAGAGTATTTGCTCGCAGCAGACGTTCGGACATCAAAGGCTGTGGAAAGGCGTTGCCGAGCGTAGCTTCGAGCGTGGTGACCTTTTGCCCTGCTTCGTCGGCCTGCGTGCTGAGCGGGAAACGGTCGTAGACTTCCAGATAATCTCCCGCAGCGGCGATTTGGTCATTGGCCTGTTCGTGCGCCTGAGCGCGTAGGAAAATCAGAGTGGGATTTTGCTCGATGTTTTTCGCGGAGGCGAGCGCATCGAGCGCCTGCTGCGGCTGATTCAGTGCGATAGCGGTTTCTGCCAAAGCCTGCAACGCGAGCGGGTCTATCACGCTTTTCGGATAATCGCGGCGGAGCGATACCAGCTGATCGAGCGCGGCGGCGTTGTTGTTCAAATTGCGGTCGACTTGAGCGCTCCAGAATAGAACGTAGTCGGGAAGGAGTTTTTCAGGCTTGGCGATGTCGAGCCATTCGCGGGCCTGCGGATAGCGGCCATTGTTGTAGTCGTAGTAGCCCAACGCAAGAGCGGCGCGCTCGCCCAGTTCTTCTTTCGCGTAAGATTTTGCGAACCGGGAGAGCCTGTTGTAGGCCGGACCCGGATCTTGATTTTTTCCCGACTCTGCTTGCTGTTTCTGTTCCTCTTCCTTCTTCAAGGCGCGGGAGAGCGACGTCAATTCGCGGACTTGTAGGGCAAATCGAACATTCGCCAGGGGTTTTTCGCGCAGTGGCGCCGGTTTGACGGAGGCTTTTTGCGAGGACTCCGCGGCGCGCGCCAAATGAGAAGTTCCGTACAGTGCGAGGCAAAATAGAGCGCAAAGTGCAGACGCAAAAAGGCGGATTCTTTTCACCACGGTCGAATTAGCGACGAAGCACCGGCGAGGGATAAGGATATTCTCCAAGCGTTTCCGGATCGCCATTGCCCAAAATTCCCACAAGCCAGTGATGAAAATAATCCACGGGATGATCCAGAATTTTCTGGAAACGGCGATCGTATTCTCTACGCGCTTTGTCAATTTCACCTCGAAGCCGGACACAAATGTCTTTATTCTCGCGGCCCTTGCGAACTTCCTCCGGCTTCAACATCTTAATGTCCTGCATGGAAACTTTTGCAACGCGATTGGCGCGCTTGTGGAGTTCCTGCTCGCTAGCCGGAAGGGTCGCAATGTCGAAAGTCGCTGGTTCTTCAATCTGTTCTTCGACCTGCTCGCTGACAACAGGTTCGGAAGCGAGTTCCTGCGCGGATGTAACCTGCGGCTCGGCAATTTGCTCGGGAGCGTGAATTGCTTCTGCGACCGGCGGCGCTACGGCGGGCTCCGGCGCTTCAACTTCCGCGTCCTGCGGCATCCCAACAGATTCTTCAGCGATTGCTGGTTGCTGCGCGCGCGGAATTGGAATCTCGCGCTGCGGCACTGTCGGAGCCGGACGCGGAGCTGGTGCAACTTCAACGCCGACTGCCTCGACACCGTCCGAGCTGTCCTCCTCCGAAAGCTCGCGGTCGCGCTGCCGCATCGCGCCGGTGACAAACGAAGAGACAACCTTAAGACTCGCCGTCAGAGAGGCGGCTGTCGCCTGCAAGCGGAGCATCGCCGGAAGAGTATTTGTCGGGCGCGTGGAAGAGCAGGCGGAAACCAGATCCGCGTAAGCCTGCTGCAACTCTTCCAAAGTACGTTGCAGGGGAATCAGACTGTCGCGGACGGCCCTCGAAACGGCGTCTTCGAGACCGCGCTCCCGTGATTTTTTCGCGTCAGCCATCGCGCAGAAATGCCCCTTGCGCGATTATGGAAACGCGCGCAAACGGTGTCAACACGCATTCCTGGGGCGCGTTCCTTAGCTAAGATATTGTAGCGGCGCGATTCGCTTTACTGACCTCCCTGCATCGCGTGAGGCTTGATCAGCTCATCGAGATAGTCGGGCTTGCTCTCGACGCGTTCCAAGTGCGGATAGCGCTCGCCGCCGTGATAGTCGACGTCGGCGGTTTTGTAATAATCCTCGTCGATTACCAGCAGGCGGATCGGTGCAGCGTTGTTTTGGGCGGCCTTAATTGCGTCGTCGAGAATTTCCGGCGTGAACACGCGGCCGTTGACACCGGCCACGGTCATTCCAGACGTGATTCCCGCCTTGTACGCCGGGCTGCCGACGATGGAATCGCTCACTCGGCCATCGCGGCCGAGTTTCAAGCCGAGCGAAAACGCCTGGCCCGGATTTCCGCCGCGCAGGCCTGCCAGCGGCGGTTTCGCTGAGAACACTACTTTCCAGCCGCCATTTTCGATTCCGCCCTGGGGCGATTCCGGCGAGAGCGAAGTCAGGCGTTCGTGGAAAAATTTCGCCCAATCGTACGGAGCGACCTGATTGAGCGCGCTCACGATGTCGTCGAAAGTGTACGGCTTCACTTCGGGGCCGTTGTTCGTGCCGCCGTGGAAGAGATGGCAGAAATCATCGATCGACTTCTGACCATTGCTCTGCTGATGAATGATGGTGGCCACTTCCAGCCAGAGCAGATCGCCTTCGGGATAATAATCTGAGCCGCGGCGCCAGCTACCCCAGCCGCCGCCTTCGCGAAGACCAGGAATTCCCGTTGCCGTATCCTGCAAGTCGCGCCAAGTGCGACCCGGCGTCCCCGGACCAAGATCCGCAGCGATGCCCGCGAGATACTCGTGGTATTCCTCGGGCGCCCACAGTCCGCTGCGCGCTGCAAGCAACGGCCCGAGGTAATCCGTCAGGCCTTCGTAGACCCATAGAAGATCGTCCTGCATGGGAGTTTCGTATTCGGGCGTGGCGAGATCGGCGGGTCGGCGGAACTTGCCGTTCCATGAATGCATGAATTCGTGCGAGAGCAATCCGCCGAGCATCATGTTCGCGTCGGGACCGACGAGCGCACGTTCAGGCAAACGGCTGTCATTGCACTCGTTGTGTTCGAGGCCGAAATGCGCGACGTGATCGCTCAACGTAAGCAAGAAGTGATAATCGCGATAGTGGCGAGCGCCAAAAAGCGCGCCCGATTCGGCGACGAGATTTGTCATCTTCTGGACGGTGTCAGGCGTAATGGCCAACGCCGCCTCACTGTCCGCGACGAGATCCAGTTCGTGATGAATCGATTCGCCAAGCGGCGTGAGGTTGACGGCGCGATAGTATTCGCCGGAAATAACTGGAGAATCGACCAAACGCTCCAGCGAAACTGGCTTAAAGATAATTTCGGTGCCTGCGTGGCTTTCCTCAGGTAGCGGGGTTCCATACTTCCATCCGCGCGGAACGATGAGTCTGGGCCGGTACATGATTTCGTTCGCAGACTTGTCCGCCGGGTACAGAACATTCTGGTTCCAGCTGATGACCACAAGTTTGTCTGTGGAGGAAGCAGCGCCAGAGGCAAATCCGCCGGATTGCGGTTCAAGATAATCGAAATCAACGTCGAGATGCGTGGCGCCCTCAGGAACGTCGACGTGGAAGGTGAACACGTCGAGTTTGTCGCGCTGCCAGGGAACGAGCTTTCCTTCCGCGTGAAAGAACAAGCCGGTCACATTTGAGATAGGGCCGTCAGGACCGTGCTCGCCCGGAATCCACTTCGGATAGTAGAACGTCATCGGGCCCGGATGCACGGGCACGATCATGTGAGTTTTCACCAGGCCGAGCGGCACTTGCGTTGCGTCAACGGTGAGCTGAATTTCGCCAGACTGCGCAAATGCGGCAGGCGCGAGCAGGACAAGCAAAACTACCAGCCATGAAGACAAAGCGATGCGCTTTCGATTCATTGCGATGCTCCTAAGCCGCGAAATGAATATTCGCGGACTCGGAATCATACGCCTATCGATTGAGTTTGATAACGGCTTCTTCGCGACTAAACCTTAGAGGATCGATGTTCTCTAATGGCCGTCTTTGAGATGGAATAGATGGCGAAAGGAAGCGCGAGAAAGGCTGGGAGCCAATCCCCTGACCAATCCGCGAAACGTGAAAAAGCACTTTGTGCGGCCTGGTTGTTGCCGATGAACAGAAAGAGCAAGTTGATTGCAAAAAGCCCACAAGCGAGCTTCACAAGGAAGGCGACCCATTTCTTTGATCTAATCTGATTTCTATATAGAACTACGAAGGGGACGAACGCCAGAATTTCGATCGCGGTTCGAATGAAGGTCTGCTTTGGCTGCATCCCTGGGAAGAAGATTTCCAACTGGAAGATCGCGAGCATGGAAAGCGCAACAGCTGCAGCCTTCAGCCAGCGTGATTTACCGCTTTCAAAGTCCATCGGCCTTGCGCCTCTGTGGGAGTTCCAAGTGATAGTTACCTCAAAAGCGCTCAACTCGTATAGTTACTGAGAGGAATCGATCTCAGCGCGGCTTGAGTTTTGCTTCGAGGCGGGCTTTCACGCTGGGCCATTCGGAATCGATGACGCTGAAATAAACGGAATGGCGGATTCTGCCCGTCGAAGTGATCATGTGATTGCGGAAGATGCCTTCTTCGCGTGCGCCGATTCGCGTAATAGCATTGCGCGATTTTTCGTTGAGCGAATCGGTCTTTAATTCGACGCGAATGCAGCCAAGGGCCTCAAAGGCGTGGCGCAGGAGCAGATACTTGCATTCGGTGTTCACAGGAGTGCGCTGCCAAGGAATCGCAACCCACGTCCAGCCGATTTCGATGCGGCGGTGGACGCGTTCGATGTTGGCGTAGCGCGTGCTGCCAATCACTTTGCCGGATGCGCGTTCGACAATGGTGAACGGCAGTGAAACGCCGCTCGCTTGTTGGGCCAGCGCCGCATCTACGTATGCCGACATCTCCTCGGGCGTATGCACAGGATCAGGAATCCAGCGCCACAGTTCTTCGTCTAGCCCTACCTCGACGAAAAAATCGCGATGCGCGGGAAGCATCGGCTCGAGCTGCACGTAGTGGCCTGCGAGAGTGACGCGTTCCACGACCATTAAATTGGGGGTTGTCTCAGCCATGAATGACTCGCGTTATCGCGCTGTATCGCTTTCGATGCGGTGCTTGCGCGTGAAGTAGCGGGCTTCGCTAGTGTTTGTAAATCACGCCGCCCTTCATAACAAAGGAAACGTGCTCGGTGTCGCTGATGTCATCGAGCGGATTACCGGGCACGGCGACGATGTCTGCGAAGTAGCCCGGCTTCAGTTCGCCGATCTGGCCTTGCCACATCAGCACCTTAGCGCCTTCGAGCATGTCGGCCTGGAGAGCTTGGAGCGGCGTCATGCCATATTTCACCATCAGCACAAGTTCGCGCGCCTGCGTGCCGTGCGGGAATGGCCCGACATCCGAGCCCACGGCGAACGGGATGTGCGCCGCGAGCTGTCTCTTAAATTGCTCCACTTTGTAATCAAACATCGCGTGCTCGCTCTTGGCCGCGGCGGGATTCTCGGCGTGGTCCGCGAAGTATTCAAAGATGGCGAACGTCGGAACCGCAGGAATGTCCTTTTCGCGCATGATGCGCATCGTCTCGTCGTCGAGGTACGTGGCGTGGTCGATGGATTCGACTCCCGCTTGCACGGCGTAGAGCGCTCCCGGCTCGCCGTTGCAATGCACGCCGACTTTGGTGCCGAGGCGCGCAGCTTCTTGCACCGCGGCTGCGAGTTGCGCTTCGGTGTACTGATATTCCGAGGAGAATTTACCGTCGCGCAGAGTATCGCGGCCTGTTTCGTAAATTTTCACGAAGTCTGAACCTTCTTTACGCTGTTGGCGAATCGTCGCGATGAGTTGGTCTGCCGTATCCGCGTAGTCGGCGTTTCCGAGGACGTGCTGCGCAGGATTGAAGCCGACGGCGTCTTCGTGTCCGCCGAGAATGGAAATGGCCATCCCGCTCATGCGCATGCGCGGGCCCGGGATTTCGCCGCGATTGATGGCGTTGCGCACGTCGGTGTCCGCGGAGCCAGCGCCTTCGGTGCCCATGTCGCGTTCGGCGGTGAAACCGGCCATCAGATCGTCGCGGGCGGCAAGCGTGGCCTGAATCGCGCGCTGCGGCGCGGATTCGACGACAGTTTGCAGTCCTTCGTTGCCGGGATGCAGGAAGAGATGCACGTGCGCGTCGATCAGTCCGGGAATCAACGTGGTGTCACCCAGGTCAATCGTCTGCGCGTCAGCGGGATGCGTGACCGACTGGCCCACTTCGGCGATTTTGTCGCCGCGAACGAGCACTTCGCCGGGGCTGACGATTTTCCCCGATGCGACGTCGAGCAAACGCGCGGCATGCAGCACGATGGGATGACCCGGCGGCGCGTAGGTGTGTTCCCATCCGGTGGTCATTTGCTGTGCCGAAGCGGTGGTGATGGCCGCTGTGGATGAAAATGCGAACAGAAAAATGAAACTCAGGATAGAGCGGAAGTAGTTGTTCTTCATGGCGACGGGATAATACCACTTCCACTACGGCTTGGGATTAGGGCTCTACGCGCGCCTCGGCTGCGGCGCGGATCGCGGGCGGGAACGGGCACGATTTTCGCGTTTGCCGATCGAGATGAACGGCGGTCACGTCGGAGGTTGCGGCCACCGCGTCTTTCTCGATGTTGCGCATCTCATGCAGAAAGCGAATCACTTTGTCGCGCACTTCCAGCACGCGCGAATGGACTTCCACCACGTCGCCCGCGAACAGTTCTTCTTTATACGTCGTGTTTTGCTGCACGCCGGCCATGCCGCGGCGCTCTTCGCGCATATAAGTGGGCGTGATTCCCAGTTCGGCGAAAAGATTCCACGTGGCTTCGTCGAATTTTCCCGTGTACCACATCACGTTCATGTGGCCCATGTGATCGCACTGCCACGCGTGGACAGTGCCTTTATACGTGAGAGTTTGCATGCCTCTAAAGCTCAACTCACGCTGCTGATGAAGCGACCGCTGTTTTGTTCATGTCGACGGAATAATACCACTTCTAATGCACCGTAAACGATTTCGCTTTTTCGTCGCCTAGTGCTAGAATGCTGTCAAAAGGAGCGCCCTTCAGCATGGGAATACTGGATAACGCAAAGGAAGTCGCCAAGGCGGTAGAAGGGATCCACAATCTCGACCTGTACCAACGCGTCTTGAATCTTCACTCCGATATCATCGGTCTCGTTGAGGAAAATAACCGCCTCCGCGAGGAAAACAAGTCCCTCCTCAGAACCGCCCAGCTAAAACTGGAAATGGTATTCAAGGAGCCCTTTTACTATCGGGAAGGCGATGCGACCCCTCACTGCTCGGCCTGTTGGGAGGCAAATGACAAACCAGTCCACGTCACTCTCTGCTCCGATAATCGGCAAGCAACTTACTGGGACTGCCCGTCCTGTAAATATCGCTTCAGAGTCGCAAAAAAGGATGTTCCGCCCGATGCTCCAGTCTATCGAACACGATTCGGGGGGCCCCACTCCTGGATGGGCTAGGTCACCATGCCGTGTTAAAATGGTATGCAGTCGGGGGCGAAACGGTTTCGACGGAGGCTGTCGCGGCCCGAAGGCATGCCGGGCGTCACCTGCCCGCAAACGGGTGAACTAGTATAACTGCCAATCAGAACTTGGCACTCGCTGCTTAATTAAAAACTAAGTAGCGCGTCTCCCTTCCTGTCGCCCGCGCGGGGAGGATGAGGCGTCACAATGTGGGCTGGCTGGCGCGTTTCGGCCCGTAATGCACCGGCGAGATCATCGGGCTAGTTGGCCGCGTTTCTTGCTCGCTCTGAGCGCGGCTGGCGAACAGCGGAATGTCGCAAGGCAAGGCCGCATGCGAACGAGCTAAGCATGTAGTCTTCGTGCTACAAGGCCTCTCGGACGGGGGTTCAACTCCCCCCGCCTCCACCAACTTCTCTCCGATCACGTTCTGCCGACAACTAAGATTCCTCGGGCGTTTAGCTATCCCGGTTGTTGTGATTGAGAACCCGGTTCGCCCGGCTTCTTAGGAGGAGGATTCTTTTTTTTTGGCGGCGCTGGCCGTTTCGGTGTAGGCCGAGGATTTGTCCTAGGTTGAGGTTCCGGTCGAGGCCGCTCTGCAGGGCGATTCGGCGGCGGTCCTACCGGCCTTCTCTCCGGTGGACGTTCAGTCGGGCGGGGCTGCTCATTTGGACGCGCAGGTTGCCTTGTCGAGGGCTCTGGCGGTCGAGTCTCCGGCCTTGGCTGTTCGGCAGGACGATTTGGCTGCTCGACTGGCCGGTTTGGAGGCGTAAAAGTCCTGCGCGGTTGCCGATTGGGCTGCGACTCATTTGGGCGAGGCTGTTCCGCAGGGCGATTTGGACTTTCGTTTGGCCGTGGGTTCTCGGTCGGGCGATTGGGCGGGGTGAATGGCCGGCTCGGGCGTGTTTCGTTTGGCCGAGGCTGATTCGGAGCGTTTGGCCGATTCGGATTTTCGTTTGGCCGCGGATTCGCCGGATTTGTTGCGGGCCGGTTCGGTGGCGTGAACGGCCGATTCGGCTGCGCGGCATTGCCCGGGCGCGACATCTCTGGTGCTGCACGATTTGGCTGAGCAGGCGGCGCACCTCTGGCTGGAGCGCGAGCTGCAGCGGTTGCTCTCACCTGCTGCAATTGAGGCGAATAGCCAGAGCGATTCAGCACTGCAGGGGCGAGGTTTGGATTAGTCGCGGGGCGCGGCCGGCCGATAGGTTCCGCTCGCGGAGACGGCGTCATCTTCGTGACCACCTGGCGATTCGCATCGCTGGCGGGCGGTCTAACACGGGCTGCCTCTGCGCCGCCGACAATGCTCGCGCGAGATGGCGTAAGCGCCGCGGTTGTCACAACTCGCGGATTCTGAATTTCTGTTGCGTTGACGCGAATCGCCGACTGAGCGACCGGTCTTCCGCTGACGAAAGTATTTTGATTCACTACAGTGACCGCGCGCGTATTGTTCGCGTAGGTGTAGTTCACGTTGGTGACGTGGTTCACGGTGTAGTTGTTGTAGACATTCGTGATGGTGGTGCGATTGATCACGCGCGTATTCGATATGTTGACTTCTTCGACGTAACGCGGGCTGACTCGATATGCAGGGACGAAGACGTCTCGCGGGCCGAGCGGGAACCAGCCAACTCCCACGCCGCCGCCGAATTGCACGGCGACTCCGAAGCCTCCGCCGCCTACGAATCCGACCAACGCCGGAGCATAAACAGGAGCTACTGCTACAGGGCCCGGAACCCAGCCCCAATAGCCACCAATTACAGCCCAGCGTCCATAGTGAAATGGAGTGAAGCCCCATGGGTCGGCGTCAACCCAAGTCCATCCCCATGGTGCAACCCAGCACCAATGGCCGTCGTGGTATGGCTGCCAATCCGCGCCAACATTGTTAGGGACCCAATAATCTCCATAGTCAGGGTCGGAATGCCATGAACCGTAGTCGTCCAAATCTTCGTAGCCTGCCTCGTCTTCAGACAGGTAACGGGAAGAAGCGGAATGCTCTTCGCGATCCTCGCGCGAGCGCGCCCAGCCCTCGAACGAATCGTCCTGTGGCGCACCTTGAGCCTGCTCGGAAAGCTGATTTGTGCCTGAGAAGACGGCGCTCTGATCGGGAGTTACGTTGAAAGTTTGGCCTCCGCCGGTGACGACGCCCTGCCCTGAAAAAACATCGACCACTGTAGAGTCACCGTTGGCATCGGCTTGCACGCGATATTCTCCGGGACGAACGATTGAAAATGCGAGATTGGGCGCATCGATTTCGTAGGCGTCGTTGGGATCCAAACGCCGAACGTTAATTTCGAGGGTTCCCTGCGCGAGCTGTATCTGCACCGCCTGATCGTTCAGGTTCAAGAACGAAATTCCAGTTTGATCTCCCATCCGAAACGCAGTGCTGCCGATATGAAGTTCGGCGCGCGAGCTTTGATCAGCCCAAAGATTATCGCCGGTTGTTAGCGGGCGATTGAGATCGGCTTGGACCCAGTTCTGGTCGCCGGATGGCTGATAAGATACCGAGCCTTCCATGTAGCTCAAATGCGCGACGCGAGTGGGAGGATCCTGCTCGTCCTGCGCGGCGACTCGCTGCAGCAGGCTGACAAAAATAAGGCCAGCAAAGAGCAGCAGGATAGGCAGACAGGCAAAGAATTTCGTTTTCATGGTGAACCTCTTCGATAAATTTCGCTTCTTCACGGGAGCGCGTTCGTTTTTCAATTGCTCTCCAACTCACGCTCTCAACCGCAGGGCTGGAAGTTCACCGGGCTAGGGCAAACGCGGCGCGGGCAACGCTGCAATCACATCGTGGATTCAGGCTAACGAAGGTTTTTGCGAAGGACTATAGGGTCGTTTACGGACAAATGTAGGAATTCTTGCCGAAAGAATGTATTCAATCGAAATTCAAGGCAGCTATTTCGATGATGGTGGCGGATTCGTGTTCACGTATTTGCAAACGTCTTTGACGGCGTTGCTGAGCATAACAGTGTGCGTTGCGAACACGGCCTGGCCGCCCTTGCGGAACAGGGTGAAGCGGTAATTCTCGGGCCACCCGCGCGCGTCCAACATGTAGTCGGAGTCTTTCGAGTTAAGCGTCAGCGTCACGTTCGGACACTTGTACATCAGGTTCTTGACGATGTCAGCCGACGGCACGCGCGACGCGGGCGACAGTACGAGCTTCACCGGCGGATACTCAACGTGCTTGGCGTATGCCGCACCTGCTACAAGCATCAGCGACAGAATTGAAGCTGCGAGCACGAATCTGGTCTTCATCAGTTCTCTCCCTATGCAATTCCCTTTGTCATCTCGCGCAAACGCGCCCCAAGACTCTACTTTTTTCGACGGACTCTTTCGCGAGATGGTTGCATCTCCAGCGCGCGAAATTGACTTTTTCCGCAACAGGCATCCGCAGTCTGCTTTTCGACGCTTAACGCGCAGCCAATCTTGTAAACACCAGATTCGCGAAAAAGTCGCGCGGACATTCCCGTTGCATGAATGCGATGCGGCTTGGACGCATCATACCTGCGAACGCCCAGGAGGCAAAAAATGAACCGCACCGCGCTATGTCTTGTGTTTCTGTGTGTATTCGCATTTCCGGCCCTTGCGCAACAGAACGAGCAAACAAAGTTCATCGCGGACACGCTCGTTTTGCAAGCCAATGGAACGTTTGAAGCTGAACCGGACCTCGCCACGCTGACTTTCGATATTTCGTCGCAGGACAAAGACCTCACGCAGGCGTATACGAAAGCGACGCAGTCGATGCAGCAGATTGTCGCCGTCGCGGAGAAGAACGGCCTCACGAAGCAGGAAATTTCCACGGGGGTATTGACGCTTACGCCTTACGCAGAGGGTAACAAAAAGCCGAAGTCGTATTTCGTGCAGGAGGAAATTGTTCTGAAGGTTCACGACTTCACGAAAATCGGCGCAATTCTGAATGACTCGGCAGAAAACGGGCTGGCAAACTTCCGCGCTCTCACATACGCACTCGAAAATCCGGAAGACGCGAAGGCGCGTGCCGTTGCAGACGCGATGCACAACGCTGTGGAACGCGCCAAAGCGGCGCTCGCGCAGAATGGACAGAAAGCCGGCGCGATTCGCTATGCCAATGTAGATATCGGACAGATGGTTGGTATCACTGAGCTCAGTGCGGCGCAATTGGGGAGCTTCAACGAAACGGTCGAAATCGCGCCCGGTGTCAGCGGCGGCCTGTTTTCGCGCAAAGCCGCAGTGGCTCCCCCGCCCCCGCCGGTGCAGCCGGGGAAAATTACGGTGAGCGCCACGGTGCAGTGCGCGTTCCAGATTCAATAGCCGGAAAGCGCGCCTGCGCCGGAATGCAGCAATTTTTGGCGCAACCGCTACATGCTTTGCTGGATTGCCGCAAGCGGGACGGCGGGCAAGACTTTGGACATGAGAATCGTTCCTCCCGATGAATACAGCGGCGCCGTCGCGTACCTTCAGAAGCACGGATGTAATGTCACGCCGATCGATAGTCTGGGCAGCACCGATAGAGCGGCTGCACGCACGCGCGTGGATGGCAAAGACCTGACTGCCGAGGAAGTTGTCTCGCTCGCGGTCGAAAAAGGGTGGCAACTGCCGTAGCTCGCGCCGTCAGCTCAGTTTTCGCCCCGCGCGCTTGACTCTGTCCGCCCTTAAGCATACAGTGCGGCAACTTTCACAGAGAGGTTGCCGAGCGTCGATGGGTCTTGAACACAGGCGCGAACCGCGCCATCCGTTTTTCGCTTCTGTGGAACTGCTTGAAGCGAAGCTCGAGACGCGGGTCGAGGCGCGCACCGGAGATTTGAGTCTGCACGGCTGTTATGTAGACACCATGAACCCCTTCCCCAGCGGGGCGAACGTCCGCGTAACCATTACTCATAACCAGGAGAAATTCACAGCAGTGGGCAAAGTAGCCCATTCGAAGCCAAACGTCGGCATGGGGATTTCATTTACGGAGATCTCATCGGAACAGCGCACGCTTCTTATGAAGTGGCTCTCCAAGGTGCACGGGGACTGACAGATTCTTCATGCGCTTTCACTTTCCCGCCGGGTTCAAACTCTCCCTGCGCTTTACGGTAGACTGTTTGCCTGATTGACCACCCCGCCTGCGCGCCCTAGCTTGTAGTTATGCGCACGCTAACCGCCGAGCAGTTCAATAACGCGATTGTGTTCCTGAAAAATCGCCACAAGTGTGGCTTTCGCGAGCGGCGCGGAGGTGGCGAGACACGCGTCACCGTGGATGGCCAGTCCGTGCAGCGCGCGGACGTAATTCGCATGGCCGAAACAGAAGGCTGGGGCGACGGCTGGAAACCAACTTCGGCTCCCGAGCACTGAGTTTTCACGATGCATAATCCGGTCGCTGGCTCTATTTGCTCTCGGTCGTGTGTCGTGACTTACCTGTCTTTGCAGCAATCAAAATAGAGAGACGGAATGATCCAATTCTTCCTGCGGAACTGGAATAATCTCCTTTGGTCAGCGGTGATTCTCGCCATTGCGATAGTCTTCGCGCTGATCGTGCACTTTGTCGTGTTTTGGCTACTTCGACGCTTGGCGCGTCGTAAGGGAGCTTACCTCCAGCAGTCGCTCGCCAAGCGCGGCCAGCGGCCCACTCGCTGGATTTTTCCTCTGCTCGCCGTTCTGATTGTTCTTCCGGGATTGCCGCTGCCCGAGAAATTGATGTCTGCACTGGAGCACATCACAGGAATCGGCCTCATCGCAGCGATTGCATGGCTGATCATTCTAGCGAGCGAAATTACATCCGATGTGCTGGCGAACCGGTACCGCATCGACGTGGCCGACAATCTGCTGGCGCGGCGCATCCAGACGCAGTTTTCCGTGCTGCATCGCATCGTTGTGGTAGTCGTCAGCCTGGTGGCTCTGGCCATAATGCTGATGACATTCCCTGCGATCAATCATATCGGCATGAGCCTTCTGGCTTCGGCGGGACTGGCGGGGTTGATTGTGGGTCTGGCGATGAAGGGGACTCTTTCCGACTTGATCGCCGGAATTCAAATCGCGTTCACGCAGC
>Ga0126371_10000148_pt1 | contig 52798 bp, 54 predicted proteins | sample PanSoiMetaPlot_4_FD_110145 | JGI IMG/M metagenome (GOLD analysis project Ga0126371, IMG submission 110145) | Tropical forest soil microbial communities from Panama - MetaG Plot_4 | ecosystem: Environmental > Terrestrial > Soil > Tropical forest > Bulk soil | place: Panama | collected 2016-02-17
CCGCCCGACCGCTGCGGCTCGCCGCCCGCTGGTTCAGCTCCATCTGTTCTGCTTCTGTCAGTCCGATCCTGCTCTTCATGAACACGATCGTACTACCTTTTTACGCGTTACACACCACTAGTTCTCGTTCTCCCCGTGTCCGGTCACCACCTGCAATGCGTCGCCGGTTAGTTGCAGGATCGTGAGCCCGGAACCGGCGCGGTCCATATTGTATATGTAACCCCGATCGTCCAGCTCGCCGAGATCGGAGAAGGTCGCGTTGCGGCAGTAATTCGTATTGCCTTGGTAAGTTCCGCAAGTTTGCTGCGTGTTGTTGTTCGGCGCCTGAATGAAATAAGCGACGCGTCTCGGATTGTAGGGGTCGCGGATATCAAATACTTGCACCCCCGCGTTGAAAAACGCGACGATAAGGAGCTTGCCGTAGTACGGAGCAAAAATCCTCCGCGGCATCTCGTGAGTGCCGAAGCGCGCTCCCTTGGCGCAGAAATCTCCTGGGAACTGGCCGACAGTCGCGGTCGAAATCGGCCATGGCGCCAGCTCGTTGCTGATGTCGATGATGCTGGGATTTTTCCACTTCTGCGGCGCGCAGTCATTCGCGGTCTGCTCGGAAAGATTGATCGCGAGATCCATGCTGACCGGCGCTCCGGTCAGAAAATTTTGCTGCTCCTGCGGGATCGGCACGCCGAAGATCGGGATGAAGGTATGGCCGCCATCGAGCGGGTTCAGCGTGATGTAGCTGATCTGCGGATAAAGCAAATCGGCCTGTGTCGGGCTGTTCGCGCAATTCGGCGAAGCACCCGGGATCGTGCAGCCGGTCAGCAGCTTCTGCCGGTCGACGATTTGATCCACGCCGCTACCGCTACTGCCATAGCCAAAGTAGACCCGATTTTTGATCACACCCGCCGAATACATGTCGTGGTCGCCGGTCGGGGGATTGATCACGCCTTCGTAACAATTGGGTCCGGGAGCGTTGTAACAGCTTTGCGCCGCAGCGAGGTTAGCTGTGGGCTGCTGACCAGGCAGTCCCCACTGACGGATGAAGACCGGGTTTGCCGGATCGCTGAGATCCCAGATATAGACGTGCTGGTTCGTCTGCCATCCATCCGAGGGGGTTTGGAAGACCGTATACGCGATCCCCGTGTCGCACTCCCACCACGCGTGATGCGTTGCGCTGCCGCCATCGATAATAACCTCGAGCCGCGCCGGCGCCCGCGGGTTGGTGGTGTCCCAGACCTCCCAGTTGGTCGATCCGTCATGCCGCAGCATGTACCAGTGGTTCTTCTGCCCGTGCGGCAATGTGTTGCCGCCGCACACCGCGACGTGCGACGCGCCGCCGGTCGTTTGCGTGGGCACGTTGGCGAGGTAGACCGGATGCCTCGGGTCGGTGGCGTCGATAAGCGACGTGCCGCTGTTGTCCACTTGTCCCGTCAGCGGATTGAACATGCTGCCGCCGGTGCTGGTCATGTAAACGATGTAGCGGCCGTTTTGATTTTCGATCCACCCGTCATCCGAACTGGGGCGCCCCTGATTGTCGTTGAACCCCACGACTTTCATGTTCCAGATCGATTGTTGATCGAACCCATTGGGCGGCGGCACCTCCAACGATGGCAGGCCGGCCGCGCCCTCCTGGCCTTCATTGAGTGTGATGACAGGGATGTCCGGCCCGTCCGGCGGATAGGTCTGCGCCCATGCCGAGCCGCTCAATCCCAATACGAGACCGGCAAAACCAACAATAAATGACCGCCCGAAGCGTCGGGCCATGCGGCACGGATCACCCACGGCGAATCCTCCGTAGTTCCCAGGTCGCTTGCATGCGATCTTCTGGTTAATTGAGGTTGCTCCCGATGAAGCCGTTGGGCAATGAGAGAGACCGTGACCTGCGGGCAGCCGAGCTATGCGCTTTGCGTGACGCTCGGGTTTGGCAGCACGACCGGAAGTTCGCGCGGCGGGCGGAAAGTGAGGGCGATCGCGGCGGCTCCGAGGCCGATGCCGAACGAGCCGATATAGAGCCAGAAATAGCTGCCGTAGGCGTCGTAGAGCCAGCCCCCGGCCCAGGGGCCCAGCGCCATGCCGAGGGTCGAGGCCATGTTGACCGCGCCGAACATCGTTCCCATGATCCGTGCGCCGAAATATTCGCGCACGAGAATGGCGTAGAGCGGCATCACCGCGCCGTAGGAAAACCCGAACATCAGCGCGAGGCCGTAGAAGCTCGCGAGGTCGCGCGTGAGCACGTAAAGGCTAACGGAGAACGCCTGGAGCGCGAGGCCGAAGACGATCATGCGCTTCGCGCCGATGCGATCGGCCGCGAGGCCGCCGATGACGCGGCCGCTCAACGACGCCACGCCCGCCGCGCCGAACACGGTGGCGGCGGCCATTGCCGGCACGCCGCAGTCGATCGCGTAGCTGACCATGTGGAAGATCGGCCCCGAATGCGCCGCGCAACAGGCGAAGTAAGTGACCGAGATGGCGGCGAATTGCGGCGTGCAAAGCGCTCGCGCCACGGTGAATTCGCGGTCGGCGGTGCCTCCGGTCGCGGCGGGGCCGGCAGCGCGCCGCTGCAACGGAGGTCTGCGCACCAGCAGCGCGGCAGGAAGGATCAGGAGCCACGAGAGCGCGCCCAAAATCAGCATCGCGCTGCGCCAGCCGTAATCGGTGACGAGCCAGCGCGCGAGCGGCGATATCGTCATCGAGCCGATCGCGAAGCCGGCCGAGATGAGCGCCACCGCAAGGCTGCGGTGGCGGATGAACCAATGCGTCGCCGTGGCGGTCAGCGGTGCGTAGAAGCTGCCGGCCGCCACGCCGATGATCATGCCGAACAGGATTTGGAACTGGCCGACCGTGCTGGCCTCGCTCGCCGCGACGAGGCCGAGACCCAGCAGCGCACCGCCGGCGAGCACTACCGCGCGCGTCCCGAAGCGGTCGGAGAGCGCCCCCCAGAGGAACGACGCCGGGCCCATGCACAGGAAATTGAGCAGGGCGGCTATTGAAATGCTCGTCCGCGACCAGCCGGTCGCCAGCGACATCGGCTGCAGGAAAATGCCGAGCGACATCATCGTGCCCATGCCGAGGCAGGTGATGACAATGCCGGCGCCGACGATGACCCAGCCGTAAAAGATCGGCGCAGATGCGGCAGCAAGCCCCTCTCCGCCGCTTGCCGGGGAGAGGGAGGGGCCCGCGCCAGAGGCGCAGGAGGGTGAGGTGGCAATCTGACGTTCTGAGCGCCGCAACGCCGCCCCCTCACCGCAACCCTCTCCCCCGCAAGCGGGGGGCGAGGGAGATGTTTGTATGCCTTGGCGCGAAGAGCTTCATTGCCAAACGCTCACGAACCGGATGCTCTGCCGCTGGCCACATAGCGGCCGGTGGGAGCGACATACCCGCCGCTATCGTAACGGTCATGGTGGCGTACCCAGTCGGTCAGATTGTGGTTGGGGCCAGTTTCGTTGCGCCCCTTGGGCGTGAGATCGAGATAGTGATAAGTGCCGAGCAATATGTCACCCCCGCGCGCGTAGCTCGAATAGGTGTGGAAGATATTTCCGGTCTCGTCTTTGAAAAACACGCTGATTCCGGACATTTCTTCGCTCTTCAGGGCCCGCATTGCGTAATTGTAGTAGGTCGTGCCTTGCGCGATTTGCTCTGCCGTGAACGACACGTGGAAATCATAGTTGAAGTCACTGCCGTGGGACGACACCCATTTGAAGCGCCAGCCCATGCGTTTCTTGAACGCTTCGATCTCAGCCAGAGGGGCACGCGATACCGCCAGCAATGTCACATCGTGCTGTGGGAGGTGAAAAAGGGCGCCGTCGATGTGGTCGGCGTGGAACGAGCAGCCGACGCAGCCCTCCTGCCACCCCGGACCCAGCATGAAATGTTTGACGATCAACTGGCTGCGGCCGTCGAACAGGTCGGCGAGCTTCTCCCGACCATTCGGCCCATCGAAAACATACTGCTTTTCGATTTTGACCCATGGGAGTTCGCGCCGCTCGGCGCTCAACTGGTCGCGCAACCGGGTGAGTGCCTTTTCCTTCGTCAGATGCGCCTTGCGCGCGACAAGCCACTCCTCTCGCGTGACGATCCGATTGTGCATCATCCTTCGGTCTCCTGATTTACGGGTTGTTCGCCAGATATTCTGCAAAGCGCTGCAACGTGCTCGTCCAGCCGCGCCGGTGCTCTTCGCACCACTCGACAGTTTCGAAGACCGCCTGATGCAGCGTGAGCTCCGTTTTGTCCCCGCGTTCGGCGAAGGTCACCGTCACCAAGGTTTGGTGACCGGGTTTGCCGCCCGCGTCCTCCCAGGCAAAGGTGAAGACGAGACGCTCGGGCGCGACGACCTCGCGGTAGACGCCCTGCTTCCAGTGCTCGGCGCCTTCGGGAGAGCGCATGCAGACGCGAAACCTGCCGCCCGGCCGGATATCCATGTCACAATACGTCGTGACGAAGCCTTGCGGCCCCCACCCAGCGCGCCACGCGATCGGGTTCCGTCCACGCCCGGAAGACGAGATGGCGCGGCGCATCGAAGATGCGCGTGATGACGAGTTCGCGCTCTCGCTCTGCCACGTCAGTGCTCGTCCTCGGGTCCATCGCTCTTCTCCTTTGACTGCAACTCGTGGAGATAATCCTCCAAGCGCTCCAAGCTCTGTTCCCAGAAATGACGGTAATGCTCCAGCCAGTCGGCGGCATCCTTGAGGGGGCTGGCTTCGAGCCGGCAGGGCCGCCACTGGGCTTCGCGGCTGCGCGCAATGAGACCCGCTCGCTCGAGCACTTTGAGGTGCTTGGAGACTGCAGGGAGGCTCATCTCGAAGGGCGCAGCCAGCTCTGTCACGGAAGCCTCACCCGAAGCGAGGCGCGCCAGGATTGCGCGCCGCGTCGGGTCGGCAAGGGCAGAAAACGTGATGCTGAGAGGATCGGGCGCCATCCGTGATGAACCGTTATGTTAAATTACTGATTGGTTAAATATGGTGCGCCGAAACGTCTGTCAAGTGCTGCTGCGCGGGGCCGGCGACGCGCTCAATCGGCTTCAATCGGCTTCAATCCGCGGCGGCAGGCTCATAAATGCATATCGCGGCCGCCAAACAGGTGATTGTCGATTGGTCATCGCCGGGTTAGTGCTGATAAGTTTTTGGGCATCGAGCAGGTTCGCCGCGGATGACAACCCATTCGATTGCCGCCGGCCGTCGAGCAAGAGGCGGAGAACTCCAAGCGGTCGGTCTAGTTTCGGCAGCGCATTTCGTCGCTCACTTCCATATGCTGGTGTTGCCGCCGCTGTTTCCGTTTCTGAAGCAGCAATTCGGCGTTGGCTTTGTCGAGCTCGGGCTGGCGCTGACGGTCGGCTCGCTGGCCTCTGTCGCCGCGCAATTGCCGATGGGGTATCTGGCCGATCGTTGGGGCTCTCGCAAGCTGCTGATCGCGGCGCTTTGCGTCGGCGGTGTAGCGGTCGCCGCGGTCGGTTTTGTCCACTCCTATGCGTGGCTGCTGGCTGCCGTGGCGCTGATCGGCATCGCCAACGCCATCTATCATCCGGCCGACTATGCGATCCTTTCGGCTCGCATTGCGCCGGCCCGCATCGGCCGGGCTTTCTCGGTCCACACCTTCGCCGGTATGTTCGGCGGCGCGATCGCGCCGGCCACGATGCTGGTCCTGGCAATGACGGTGGGCATAAGCGCCGCGTTGATCCTGGCCGGCCTCGTGGGCGTACTAGTCGCAGTGCCGCTCGCTTGTGCACGCTCCGTGGAGGCCGAACTCGGTCAGGCTCGGGCGCCCGCCGCTCGCATCCCAGACGAGAATCGCCGTAGGGCCGGCGCATTCACCCCCGCCATTTTCGGCCTCACGGTGTTTTTTGTGCTGCTCAGCCTCTCGACGAGCGGGATCAACAATTTTTCGGTGGTTGCGCTGATGGGCGGCTATGGCGTGCCGTTCTCGACGGCGAATTTGGCGCTGACGGCGTTTTTGACGGCGAGCGCCTTTGGCGTGCTCGGCGGCGGGCTTGTCGCCGATATGACGCGCCGCCACGCCGACGTCGCCGCCGCCGGCTTCGCGCTCACCGCCGTTATCGTGCTGGTGATCGGCGCCGTCGGTCTCGCTCCTGCGCTGCTCATGCTGGCGATGGGCGCGGCCGGCTTTCTTTCGGGTATGATCATGCCCTCCCGCGACATGCTCGTACGGGCCGCGGCGCCGGCTGGAGCCATCGGGCGGGCGTTTGGGCTCGTCTCCATCGGCCTCAGTGTCGGCGGCATGATCGGGCCGATGTTATTCGGCTGGATCATGGATCTGGGAGCGCCGCGTTGGGTGTTTGGCGCCAGCGTCGTTTTCATGCTGTTGACTGTCGCGCTGGCGTTGATCGGCAACCGCAGGTCTGCGAGACGCCGTCCGCGTATGGTTTCGTCGCGCGAGGCTGTATCATAAACATCATAACCGAACAGTCTGACCCATCGCCGAAGCGATGCGTCCCCTCTCTCGGATCGCGGGAGAGGGTCAGAGCAGATCGAAGCCGGGCGAGGGTCAGGCCTCCACGTAACCCTCGGGCGCCGGCTCGTTCTGGTCGAAGTCGAACTCGACCTTAGCGCCGCAAGGATCATGGAAGAACAGCTGCCAGATGCCGCCACCAGGCAGCCGCCTGAGCTCGTAACCGATGCCCTCGCGTTCGAGGGTCGCAACGGTGCCGGGCAGATCCTTCGCGGAGAACGCCATGTGATCGAGCACGCCGCCACGATCGGCCGGCAGATCTTGGCGGTGGATAACGTGCAGGATCGGCGCATCGCCATCGGCATAGAGCCACCAGCCGGGAAACTGGAAAGGCGGCCGCCAGCCCACTTTGAAGCCGAACAGATCGCAGTAAAAACGCCGTGTGGCCTCGAGGTCGTCGCTCAGCACCGTGAAATGGTTCATTGCCGCTACAGGCATGCGCGATCTCGTTCGTTAAAAAGTTGATCCAACACTCGCCATACCCGGAACGAGGCTACGGCGTCAATCCTCACCGAGCAGCACCCTAGTGGCTGCCAGCGGATCAACAGCCGTAGCGCCGGCGGCGCTGCTGGAATGAGCGAATAGCGCGCAAGAAATCGATCTTGCGGAAGGCCGGCCACAGCACATCGGTAAAATAAAATTCGCTGTGGGCGCTTTGCCATAACAGGAAACCGGAGAGGCGGATCTCGCCGCTCGTACGAATAATGAGGTCAGGGTCGGGGAGACCGGCAGTATAGAGATGACGCGCAATCGCTTCGGGGCTGATCTCATCGATCGCCTCCGCCAGCGTCACCTGCTTTGCGGCAATGCAGCCGAGTAGATTGCGCACCGCATCGGCGATCTCCTGGCGTCCGCCATAGGCGACCGCGATATTGAGCTCGATCCCGTCATACTCAGCAGTCGCGCGCTCGGCTGCCGCAATCGCGCCGAGCACCGGCTCGGGCAGCATTCTGAGGCAGCCGATGGCGCGGACGCGTACGCGGCGGTGGTGGATTGCCGGGTCGCTCGCCAACGCCGTCAACTTCGCTTCGATCGACCCCAGGATGCCGGAAACTTCGGCTGCCGGCCTCAGGAAATTGTCGGTGGAAAACACCCACAACGTAACGGTCGGGACGCCGATCTCGGCGCACCATTCGAGAACCTCGTCGAGCTTATTGGCGCCCAGATCATAGAGCTCTCGGAGCTCGGTGATGCCGATGGAGCGTCCATGGCGGCGATTCCCATCGAGGATGATCCCGACATGCCGCGGCATTGGGCGGCTCATGACATCGCGGAAGAGGCGGCGAGCGTAGAGGTAATACAGCAGGCGGAACATCAGCGCCAATGGAGCGTCCCCCCGGGCGCCGGACCTTGGGCGTGATAGCCCGCTCCCGATAGCCCACGGTTCTGTCCTCCAACAATATGGCAGAGCGATGACCGACAGATGAACCGGGCAGTGACCAATACCCGCATCAGGTGTGCGCCGGGTTGAAAGGGCAGCGCCCACTCGATCGTCAACTTGCCCCGGCGAAGCGAAGGTGGGATTCTTATGGTTAAGAGCTGCAATGATTTGGGAGACTAGCGCGACATGTCCCATGCGCCGATCGACGTCCAGAAATGGTTCGGGGATCAACCCCCGCCGCTGGACCATACTTACGAGCTGGCGCTGGTGCTGGGCGGCACCGTGTCGGCCGGATGTTACACTGCTGGCGCGCTCGATTTTCTGATCGAGACGCTCGATATTTGGAGCGCCGCCAAGGACCGTAAGGACCCGCGCGCGCCTACTCACAACGTGGCGATTCGCGTCATCGCCGGCACGTCCGGCGGCGGCGTCAATGCCGCGATCGCCGCCCGAGCGTTCGCGTATAGATTCCCGCCAGTAACGCGCGGCACTTCCGCCGCGCTGTTGGAGACGGGGAATCCATTCTACGACACCTGGGTCAACCGGCTCGACCTCCGCGGCCTTCTCGACACGTCCGACCTGCCGGCCGGCAGAGTCCAATCGATCCTGAATGGGGCTCCGCTGGAAAGTGCGGCTCGTCAGATCGTTTCATTCGCCGGCCCCGCTGCACGGCGGTCCTATGTCGGTGTGCCCAGCCGGCAAGAGCCTTTGCGGCTCATCTTGACCTTCACGAATTTGGGGGGAGTCCCCTACCGCACACCGTTTCAGGAAACTTTGGGCGAGAGCTTTATCGACCACGCCGATTACGGGCGATTTGCAATAGTCTACCCGGACGCGCCAATGCCGGCTCTGCGACCTGACGAATTCGCCTTGGGTTTCGACACTGCCAGTGCGAGCGGCAGAAGGCTCGCCAATGAAGTCGACTGGGACACGTTCAGCGAGTTTGCGCTCGCCACGGCGGCTTTTCCCATCGGGTTTCCGCCACGGCCGCTGGCACGCCCGACCGAGCAATACCGCTACCGCGTCGTCGCACCGCCGCCGGACGATACCGGCCGCAGCAAAATCATCGCGATCGAGCCCGACTGGGATGTGCTGTTCGGGGCCGGCAAACCGCAGCCAGCCGATTACCAATTCCTCGCGGTCGACGGCGGAGTCACCGACGATGAGCCGATCGCACTGGCGCGAACCGCGCTTTGCGGCGTCGGCAACCGCAATCCGCGCGATCCCGTCACGGCCAATCGCGGCGTCTTACTAATCGATCCATTTGCCGGCGAAACCGGTATGGCGGCACCCGCGCCCAATGATTTGTTGACGATCGCAGCGGGGGTCGTGAACTCGCTGATCCAGCAGGCCCGCTATGATACCTCGGACATTGTGCTGGCAGTCGACCCCAATGTCTTCAGCCGCTTTATGATCAGCGCCCAGCGCGATGGCCTGGTTGGCACAAAGGCAATCGCGACTGGCGGGCTGGGCGCCTTTATCGGCTTTGCCAGCCGCGCCTTCATGCGCCATGACTACCTGCTCGGCCGGGCAAATTGTCAGGCGCTTCTGCAGAAATCTTTCATGCTGAGCCCAGAAAACCCGATCATGAAGGGCTCTTGGAGCAATGAGGCCTTGCAGCTGAACAGCGTGCAGCTCAACGGCCAGCAATACCTCCGCTTGATCCCGCTGCTCGACGACGTCGCCGTGCCGGAAAACCTCGAGCCTTGGCCGAAGGGCGCTCTTGACCCGTCGATCTACAAGCGCGCCATCGAGCAGCGGTGGAAAGCGATCGTCACCGGCGAACTCGAAGGCCTGCGCCTGGGTAAATTGCTCGGGCGGATAGGCGGCCTGGTCTCCGAAGAGGAGGCCGCCGAATTTGTCCTCCGAATGATGAACAACGCGCTGAAGGAGTGGGACCTGACGCGTTAGCTCACCCCGTTATCGGCGCTGCGGGGTGTAGCGCAGGCTCATCGCGGCGATCCCTGCTGCGACATTGAGACCGGTATTGCCTTCGACGCTGAGCGGCTGCAGCGAAATCGTGCGGTTCGAACCGCCGATCAGGACGTTGGCCCCGGCGCCGACGCCGACCGTTGCGCTGCCGGTCGCACCGCCGTAACTGCCAGAGAGGGCGCCCGGTCCGAGATCCGTTGTCGCTGCGAAGACCGCCCAAACCAGCACGCCGCCTTGCGTATAACCGATATCGACGCCGAACTTGTTGATCGACCCCGTATAATGCTCTGGCGGTCCGCCAGCGCGTGCAAAGGTGCACCGGATCGCCTTTGAGGAACCGAAGACAAAACCCCAACCGGCGGCCTCGTTGCACGTCAGCGTGCCGCGTCGCGCGGACCCTTGGGCGTGCACCGGCGCTCCATTCGCCAAAATGCCGATCAAGCCCAGCGAGCCGAGTGCCAATCCTAGCGCTTTAGACATCCTTATCTTTCCTCCGTTTGGTCAGTACAGCTGCAGTCAATATGGAAGATCCGGGCCGCGGTCTCGCCGAGGATGGCGCGCCGCTCGCCCTGGGTGAGGGGTGTATCGTCGACGACCCGCGCCGGCTCGGAATCGCCGATCGGAAAAGGATAGTCGGAACCTAGAACGACCCTATCCGTGCCTGCAACATCGCATAGGAATCGCAGTGCCTGCGGCTCGAACAACACCGTGTCAAAATAAAGGCGGCGAAAGCCGTCAAGCGGATCGGCATAACCATCGGGGTGAATTGCCCGGTTGCGGCGCAGCCGCCCAAGTGCGTAGGGCAGCGCGCCCCCGCCGTGCGAGACGACAACGGTAACGCCGGGAAAGCGCGTCAGATGACCCGAGAACAACAGGCGCGCCATCGCGATCGTTGTGTCGGTCAGGCGTCCGACCGCATTCAGCAAATCGTAGCCATTAAGCCGATCGTCGCCGCAGATATACATCGGATGCAAAAAGATCGTCGCACGACGCGCCGAGGCGACCTCCCAGAAAGGGTCCAGCTGGGCATCGTCCAGGGTCCCGCCCACGCCTTTTGGCTGCGTTCCGATCATCGCACCCGCAAAGCCGCCATCAAGGGCCTCTTCGAGTACGCGCGCCGCCAGCGCCCCGTTCTGCAAAGGAACTGTTGCCAGCGGCGTCACCACGGCCAGCGCATCGGCGTCCTTACGCAAGTGCTCGTTGAGGAACCTCGCCCAATCGGCTCCTTCATCCGCCGGCAGCTCGTAGCCATAGACATCGGTCCAGCCTCCCACCACTTGGTGGTCGATTTTCCGCTGCGCGAGCCATTCTTTGCGCATCTCGACATCGCTTAGCCGCGGCGCAATTGGACGAGTGGGCGCCTGTCCGGCAAAAGCCATACGCGTGCCGCCGCCCTCGGCGAGCAAACGCACCGAAGGAAAGATCCGCTGTTCGGCGCGCAATGCCTCGATCACGCCGCCCGGCACCGCATGCGCATGGCTGTCGATGATCATCTGCTGTCCCCTCCCGCGGCCCCCGCCGCCCGAAGGCAGCTGCCGTATGCCCCGCTGAACAACTTGCCTGGCGTGTGGATCGGATATCGCCGAGCCGCAGCAGGACGAGTAAACTAAGACAGGATTTGGGAGAGGATCGCAATGGCCGAGGCGAAAACCGACCACAACGCGCCACCGCGCTTCGAAGAGCTGCTGGCCCGCGCCGAGGGGCTGATCGCGGTGCTGCGCGAGCGCGCCCCGCAAGCCGAAGCGTTGCGCCGGCTGCCTGACGAGACGATAGCCGATCTGCGTTCGAGCGGGTTGTTTCGTATGCTGCAGCCGGCGCGGGTCGGAGGGAGCGAGCTGCCTTTTCGCGCGTTGTTCGAGCTGACGGCCGTCATCGGCCAAGGCTGCGGTTCGACCGCTTGGGTGCTGGCCAATCTGGCGGCACATCATTGGCTGCTCGGCATGTGGCATCCCGAGGCGCAAGACGAAATCTGGGGCGGGTCGCCAGACAGCCTGATCAGCTCGGCGCTGATTTTTCCGCGCGGCCGTGCACGGCGAGTCGAAGGCGGTTATCGGCTCAGCGGCCGCTGGCCGTTTTCGAGCGGCGTCGATTATTCGACGTGGAACATGTTCGGCGCCGTCGTCAGTGATGAGGAAACCGGACAAAGCGAGCCGCGGATGTTCCTCGTGCCGGCGAGCGACTATACGGTCATCGACACCTGGCAAGTGATCGGGCTCGCCGGCACCGGCAGCAAGGACGCCGAGGTTGACGATGTGTTTGTTCCGGCGTACCGGACCCTCTCCACCGAGCGGATCAGGGGCGGCCTGAATCGCGGCAGTGAAGTCAATCCCGGGACATTGTACAAGCTACCGGCGGTGAGCCTCTTCGGTTTCGCCATCGCCGGCGTCTCGCTTGGCATCGCGCGCGGGGCGATCCAGCACTTCACGGAGACGACCCGCACCCGGCTCAGCGCTTACACCGGCAGAAATATCGCCGACTTCACGAATATTCAGGAGCATCTCGCCGAGGCGGCGGCGCGGGCTGACGCGGCGGAGGCTATCGTGTTGCGCGATTGCGACGAGGCGACGCGGATCACCGAGGCGGGCCTCGTGCCAAGCCTCGAGCACAGAGCGCGCTATCGGCGCGACGGAGCTTTCGCCGCCAGCTTGTGCACCAAAGCGGTCGACCTTCTTTTCGCCGCGAGCGGCGGCAGCGCAATCTACGAGAGAAACCCGATCCAACGCGCCTTTCGCGACGTCCATGGAGCCAATGCGCATTACATGCTGAACTGGGACGTCAGTGGGGCAGTGTATGGCAGGGTTGCGCTCGGACTGCCGCCCGACGCGCCGCTGTGACGGCTTTTTGAGGGGCAGAGCAGTGTCTAACGAGATCTCCGGAAACGAACTCCTCGGCAGCCACTCGGCGGCCGTAACGAGCACCTCCGGCGAAGGCTTCGATCTGCGCGACTTCCGCAACGCGCTCGGCACCTTTGCTACCGGCGTGACGATCGTCACGGCGCGTGGCCGTGACGGCGGCCTCTATGGAATGACCGCCAACTCGTTCACCTCGGTATCGCTCAATCCGCCGCTCGTGCTGTGGAGCGCTTCGCTCTACGCCGACAGCCTTCCGGCGTTCCAAGAGGGGTCGCACTTTGTCGTCAACATTTTGGCCTATGACCAAATCGAGCTGTCGAATAACTTCGCTCGCAAGCATCAGAACAAGTTTGCCGAGATCGACCACATCATTACCGAATGCGGCGCTCCCGTCCTGATCGGCGCGGCGGCGCATTTCGAATGCCGCAACGAGTATCGGCACTACGGCGGCGACCACATCATTTTTATCGGACACGTCGAACGCTACGCGTACACGACCAAGCCGACGCTCTTGTTCTGCCAGGGCAAATATATGCGCGGCGAGCCCCTGATCCCGGCCTGACGCGTCGCGCCGGGACGTCATCCGTCATCCATCGCTCGGCGCAGCGCCGACTGGTCGCCAGCAGCGACCAGCCGACCGCAAGTGACAACACCAAGCGTTACAAACAACACAATAATTGTCACATATTCTTACAAAAACGAAATATCGTTGAAATCTACAAAGGTCGAATTCGTCAGAAACACGTCAAAAAACGTTGACTCTTTGTCGTCAATAGATATTTTTTTGCGCGCCGGACGGTATCTCGACCGGTTCTGTTGAACAATCACGCGAGATGGGAGGAGGGCATGCCTCAGAAGCACGGTGCCTTGCGCGCCTTGGTGCGGAAGTATTTCGGGGCCGCGGTGTTTGCAACGGCGGGTCTGCTCATAGCCGGGAGCACTTCGTGGGCGCAAGAACCGGCCGTACATCTGCTCAATAGCCTTCCGATCCCGGTGAGCGCCCTAAATACCACAAACGGTACATTCTCCTTTGATATCAGCACCGTCGACCAATCGACCGGAACCTATTATCTCGCCGATCGGTCCAACAAGGCGGTCGACGTCGCTGCCGGCGAATCGGTCGTCACGCAGATTTTCCCCAACAACGGCCACGCCCCGTTCGCCGGGTTTACGCCCTGCCCCCCCGGTACGGAGGGCGCCGCCACACCCGGTGCGAATGATTGTGCCGGTCCTAACGGTGTCGTGGCCGTGTTCCCATGGCTCTTTGTGACAGACGCTCCGAGCCGGGTACTCAGTTTCGATCTGCGGTTCAACCCTCCCAAGACCGTTAGCGAGTGCTTCACGAATATTGTAGGCGGCGTACCCGACCCCACTCGTGCGGACGAACTAGCCTACGACCCGAAGGATGGGCTGATCTTGGCAATCAATAATGTCCAATTTGACGGACATCCGCCGTTCGGTACCTTGGTCAAGGTCGATCAGACCACCGGCGCTCTCACCTGCGGAACGCAGATACCATTTACTGCGGTGAATGGTGTCGATGCGCAGAACGGCGCAGAACAACCGGTGTGGGATCCGGGCACCCAGAAATTCTATAACTCTATCCCACAAATCACGGGAAATCCCACGGTGGGAGGGGTCATTCGCATCTCGACCACGGGGAAGATCGAAGCGACCTATCTGATCACGTTTTGCTCGCCGGCCGGCCTCGCGTTGGGCCCCAACGAAAATCTGCTCGTCGGCTGCAATACAATCTGGGCTGAGAACGGCAGCTTATGGACCGGGAATGCGGACAGGAATACTGACACCGCAGCGCCCCAATATGTGATCCTCGATGCGGTAACGGGCACGATCTTGGCGAACGTAGCCGGTGCGGGTGTCGGGGACGAGGTCACGTTCAACGCGGGCGATAATCACTACTACGGCGCCGCCTCAGGCAGTAATCTCGCCCCCAACGCCATCACCCCGGCGCGCGCCCCAAATGGCACGGCCACAACGGCGCCAGTCCTGACGGCGCAGGGTGCCGCCACCCTCGATGTGGTCGACGCATTGAGCCAAATGTTGGACCAACGGGTGCCGACGCTTAATGTGCCGGCGGTGCTCGCATCCTCGGGCGATCTAAACCCGCACCCTGCTGGGACCGCCCATTCGGTGGCCGCTTTTGGCGGAACGGGCCATGTGTTCGTGCCTATCGCGGCGAACAACGCCGTCCCGAATTGCCTGACCGGGTGTGTCACGATTTACGGAAGATTCGACCCAGACACCAGCAACGACTAGGCCGAAACGCATCGCACCAAGTTGGGTGCCGCGGCCACATGGCCGCGGCACTTTTTTTGCGCCACGATTGCAAATCATCTGGGTCTCGCTTAACAGAGGCCGCCGATGCTGCTCTAATGCGTCGGCGGCAGCATAACGATACGCAGGGAGCCAGAGATGTTGCGGTTACCGCCACTGGCGGGGTGCTGACCCGCATGTTTTCGCTTGATCTGGCGGTCAATGCGATTGTCGCCGGCCTGCTGCTTGGCGGCTTTTACGCCGCCGTCACGGTCGGCGTGACGATCTCCTTCGGCATGCTCGATATCGTCAACATCGCGCACCCGGCCTTTATCATGCTGGGTTCGTTTGTCGCCTATATCGTCAATTCCAACTTCGGCGTGGACCCGATCTCGATTGGGGTTGTAATGACGCCGGTATTCTTTCTAATCGGCATGGGGGTCTACGAGATCTATTACTATGCCTTTGAGCGGCGCGGCGAAGAGTCGATTCAAGGGCTCGCCTTTTTCTTTGGCCTGCTGTTTGTCGGGGAGGTGGCGCTGATCCTCGCCTTCGGCGTCGACTACCGCTTTGTCGAGGCCCCTTATATCGGACCGAGCCTGCATCTCGGCTTTGTCGACCTGCCACTGCGCATGCTGATCCCCTGTCTTGTCTCGCTGTTGATGCTCACGGTTCTGCAGATCTTTCTCGGGCGCACCTTCATTGGCCGCGCCATTCTCGCGGTATCGCAAGACCGGGTGGCGCTCCAGCTGATGGCCGCCAATCCGAGCCGCGTAAAGCGGATCGCCTTCGGCATTTCGATCGCGACGACCGCCTTGGCCGGCGCTCTCTTGATCATCATTCAGCCGGTCGAGCCGTCGATCGGCCGCGACTACATCGGGCGGATTTTCGCGATTTGCGTGCTCGGCGGCATGACCAGCTTTCCCGGCATGCTCGCCGGTGCAATGCTGATCGGCATCGTCGAAAGCATCACCTCAACGTTCTATGGCCCCTCCTGGGCGCCTGCGGTAGCCTTTGGCTTCCTACTCCTGACGCTCGCCGTGCGCCCCGCCGGCATCCTTGGGCGCTGATGATGGGCTTAGGAGCACGCTCTGATAGCCCCTCTCCGGCATTGCGGGAGAGGGCGCAGTCCGAATGGGCCTTTGAGATGGGCACCACCAAGTTCTGGATCGCCTCGTTTGTCGTCGGTTTCGTATTTCTGGTGCTGACCCGGTCGTTCATCACCAACGAATATTTCTTCTTTGCCGGCTATCAAGTGCTGCAGTTCATCGTGTTGGCGACGGCGTGGAACATTCTCGGCGGCTATACCGGCTACACGAATTTCGGGACCGGCGCGTTTTTCGCGGTTGGCGCCTACACGGCCGTCGTCCTGCACAAGCTGACCTCGCTGCCAGTTCCGGTCATGATGCTCGCCGGAGGTGTCATATCTGGCATCATTGGCTTCGGCATGGGCTACCTGACCTTGCGCCTCAAAGGCGTGTTCTTTGCGATCGCCACCTTGGCATTGGCCATAGTCGCACAGACGTTGATCGTCAATTGGGACTACGTCGGTGGCTCGCGCGGCATCTATATCATCCGGCCGCAATACGCGCCGATCGCCGGCAGTTATATTCAGTACCTTTATTCGCTGATGCTGGCGCTGACCTGGATGTCGGTCGCGATAGCGCGGACAATCGAACGCTCAACATTGGGGCTCGGCTTCAATGCGATCCGCGACGACGAACAGGCGGCCGAGGCGGGCGGCGTGCCGACACTGCGGCTGAAGCTGATCGCGACGACATTGAGCGGCGCGCTCATGGGCATGTCGGGCGCGCCCCTGCCCTACTACGTTACTTATCTCGACCCAGCCTCGAGCTTCAATCTCTCTTATGCCGTGAACAGCGTCGCGATGCCGATGATCGGCGGCATGACGAGCTGGATCGGCCCGATCATCGGCGCCGTGCTGCTCGGCACGATCCAGCAGCTTGCTACAGTGACGATCTCCTCGGCCCTCAATCTGTTGATTGTTGGCGTCGTACTCATTGTTTTCGTCGTCATTGCGCCCAACGGCATTGTCGGGCTGGTCCAGACGCGCTGGCGGGCGAGGATTCGCTGATGGCAGTGCCGATCCTCGACGTCAGCGGTCTCGGCAAGCGCTTCGGCGGGTTCGTCGCGCTCGAAGGCATCGACCTCACGGTCGAAGCCGGCGAGCGGCTCGGTCTTATCGGACCCAACGGCTCCGGGAAGAGCACGCTGGTCAACTGCCTCTCCGGCACATTACACCACGACAGCGGCGGCATCACTTTCGACGGCCGGCGGCTCGACGGCCTGCCCGCGTTTCGCCGCACGCGATTGGGGCTCGCGCGCAGCTTCCAATTGCCGAAGCCGTTCCGCAGCCTCAGCCTCCTCGACAATCTCCGCATCCCGCTGCTCTACACCGTCAATGCCCGGCATGGCGCGCATCTCGCGAGTGGCGAAATAGAAGAGCGCTGCCGCGCGCTCTTGGCCGATGTCGGGCTCGCCGACAAAGCGCGGCGTCTGCCGCGAGATCTGACGCAGGTGGAGATGCGCAAGCTCGAGCTCGCCCGCGCCGTCGCGAGCGCGCCGCGGCTGCTCTTCGCCGACGAGGCGATGGCCGGGCTGTCGCCTTCGGAGATCGAGGAGATCCTCGCCGTGCTGTTCCGGCTCAACGAAGCCGGCATCACGATCGTGCTGATCGAGCACATCATGCGCGCCGTGATGAGCTTTTCGACGCGGCTCGTCGTGCTCGTCGCCGGGCAGAAGATCGCCGACGGCACCCCGCAGGAGGCGATCCGCGACCCTGAAGTCGAGAGGGCTTATCTTGGCGAGTAGCCTCGTGGTTGGCGGCCTCGATGCCGGCTACGGCGCGGTGCGCGTGCTCGAGGATGTGTCGGTTTCGGTTGCGCCGGGCGAGACGGTCGTGCTGCTCGGCACCAACGGCAACGGCAAGAGCACGCTGATGAAATGCGTGATGGGGATGCTGCCGCCCTCGGCGGGCCGCATCGTCGCCGAGATCGACGGCGAGCGGCACGATCTGGTCGGCCGCTCGACCGAGGAGATTGTCGATCTCGGGATCAGCCTCGTGCCTGAGGGCCGGCGCCTCTTCCCCAAATTGACCGTCGAGGAAAATCTGTTGTTGGGCGCTTTCCGCGCATCGGCGCGGGCCGAGATCGCCCGCAATCTCGACTCCTCTTACGAGACCTTTCCGGCATTACGCGCGCGGCGGCGGCAGCTCTCGGGCAGCCTCAGCGGCGGCGAGCAGCAGATGCTGGCCTTGGCGCGCGCGCTGATGTCGGCGCCGAAGATCCTGCTGATCGACGAACCATCGGTGGGCCTGGCGCCGGTCCTCGTCAAACGTACAATCGAAAAGATCAAGGAATTGAAGGAGCGCTATGAGCTCACCGTGCTGATGGCCGAGCAGAACTTCAATCAGGCCGTCCGCATCGCGGACCGCGGCTATGTCATCGTACACGGCAAGATCGCCTTCGCAGGCGGCTCCGCCGACGAGCTCAACAACAACGAACTGGTGCGGAAGTTCTATTTGGGGCTGTAGCGGCTAGGCACCCGTGTCACCGCTGAAGCCTCAGATCGCCGGCTTACCAAAAAACCTGCAGTACTGTGATCTGTCTCACACGCCGGTTCGCGCGCGCGGGACTAAGCTGAAAGCGATAAAAGCCTCGGAGGGTGCTGTGATTACGAGTCTGGCGGGCCCGGCGCATGCCGTCCTGAGAAATGCGCTCGATATCAGTCGCCGCATGGTCGAAGGCAAGCCGCAATCCTTCGCGGACGCGGCCGCTAGGGTCGCAGCAAACGATCCAGCCGTCGAGCTCGTCGATGGCGAACCCCAATTCCGGTTATTTGTCGCTGGCGCACGCGGCTCGGGAAAGACCGTATTTCTCGCCTCGCTACACAATCTACTTTCTGTGCCGACAAAAGATAATTTCTTCCATGCGACGCTTACATCCGACGCCAGCGCCGATTACCTCAGCCGCAATTTCGATGTAATCCGAGACCCAAAGAAAACCTGGCCTCCCGGCACCCCCGATACAATGGAATATGTATTTAGGTGCCTGTATTCATCGACGGCTACGAAGGAAACTTTCCCACTTTTTCGGTTCCATTATATGGATTTCCCGGGAGGCGCCTTGACGCAGCCGGGCGAGCATCTCTCGATAAATATAAAAGAAACGATCTCGCAAGCCCACACGGTTGCCTTTCTTATCGATGGGCAAAAGATCCTTGACGGACTCAATGGCCGGACCACCGAAGGGTTCTCGGTAAACGACGATCTCGATAAAATCTCTGAACGGGCCATGGGATGCATCTGGAAGCCGACCCAGTTCATCGTCACAAAGTGGGACCTGCTCCGGGGGCACTCCCTTTCGGAAATTAGACGTTTTTTGCTGCTGCATCGGAAATTCGCCGCAATTGTTCGAAAGCGAAGAGAAAGCAAAGAGCCTACCTATCTGATCCCGGTGAGCGCGGTCGGCAGAGACTTTGCGTTTTATGACCGTGTTAAGAAGGTCATGAGAAAGCGGCCGAATGCAGTTCCGGAACCCTATAATTTGGACATCACGCTGGCTCTCGCGATTGCTGATACTTTAAAGAAAAAGATCGAGGCTGCGCTCTATGGTCAAAAGCTATTGGGAACAGGCCTTCTAAAGGCCGTGGTGAATGCCGGTGAGTTTGCCAACTGGCTAACAAAAATCGGCACCATGATCACCGGCGATCCGTGGATGGGCGTCGTAATGCTCATTCTTGGCGGTGCAAGTGGCCGCATCTCTTCCCTGGCCGAGGAAACAGATCGGAGGCTTTCCGCGATTAAAGACCAAAAGTCCGCGCTCGATAATATCGCCTACCTTCAGCATGCGAGAGTACAGGAGTTTTTGTCGGAGTTTCCCGCTGCTGATTTGCTATGCCGACTGGAGGAGTGAGCGATGCGCGCATGGCCATTTCTCTTTGCTGCGGGCAAGGTCCTGGACTATCAGCTGATCGTTTGCCCAAGACCGTTGGCGGACAAGCAGCGAATGGGCGCGTTTCGGCGATGGGTTGGTCCGTTGGCGGAACACCCCACAAGCTCGCCGACTCGCGCGGAGGCGCGCGACCCATTAATGCAGCGCTATGCCGTTCTCTATTCATGTCAACCTGCAAGAGTACAGGGTGCCGCGGTCACCGACTGCAGCCATCGTCCCGTGCACGTCGTCACCGGCCTTCTCTTTGATAAATTCGATGCGGCTAGTGCTGACTTCGACTGCCGTGCGAAGGAGATGCTCGCCAGACAGCGCGCGTTTTTGTGGCCCCGCTTTGAAAGCTTTTGGGACAGGATAACGCCTCCAGCGGAACTCGAACTATCGGAGCCGGTTATGCCGGACATCCCGGCAACGACCTCGCCGGCCTTGTCGGGATTTGAGCGCCTTGCGCGTCCACACGCTGAACCGTTGGCTTCGGGTCTCCCCCTTTATCCCGCCATGGCCGCGGTCGTTGCTCTGGTGTTTGTAGCCGGAATTGTCGCGGCGAGCATTTTCTTTCTGCAGTCAGCAGGTCAGGCGCCGAGTTCATTGGCGGGTGGCATGCAATCTACTCAGCGTCTCGCCAGCAAGCTGCTGAGTAACGAGGTTTTTGACATTGATAGCAGACCGGTAGGCACCATCGGCGATTTGGTTATAGACCAGGACGGCAAAGTTGCGCTCGCCATTATCAACGTCGATGGCAAACCAGGATCCCCGGCAAAACGCGTCGGCGTTGATCTGCGCGACATTACCGGCAGCAATGATCATCTCACGCTCCACTCTACGCGCGACCAGCTGAGCCGCGCTCCGGAGTACCGTGTTGAGACAGCCATGGAAGCCGCCGGTTCGACCTTGCCGGTCGACAGCAGCCAACCCGGCTCTTCGCAGTCCGGCAAGTAGGCCCGCGCCGGCGGTTGCGCTCCCAACATCATCAAAGGCCTTCGCGGCTCGACGATGGGTACCCGACCTTGTACCCTCGCCTTAGGCGAGGGGAGGCAGCATCATGCGATTCGGCATCGGGCAACCGGTCACACGCAAGGAAGACGCTCGGTTTCTGACCGGGCGGGGGCGCTATGTCGCGGATATCGATCTGGTTCGCCAGGCGCACGCGGTTTTCATCTTCTCGCCACATGCGCATGCGCGGATCCGCAGCGTCGACAAGGAAGCGGCCGATCGGATGCCCGGAGTTTTTGCGGTCCTCACCGGCGAGGATTGGGCGGCGGACGGGCTCGGCACGCTCGATCCGGAGGCGATGGCCGAGGATTTCGGCGGGCCCGCGGGCTACCGCACAAAGCGCCCGCCGTTGGCGCAGGACCGCGTGCGCTATGTTGGCGAACGCGTCGCTGCCGTTATTGCAGCGAGCGAAGCACAAGCACGCGACGCGGCGGAATTGGTCGCGGTCGATTACGAGATCCTGCCGGCGGTCGTGCGGGCAGAGGATGCGATACGCCCCGGCGCACCATTGGTCCATGACGGTGCCGCCAAAAATATCTCGTTCACAATGCGCATGGGTAATGCCGAGGCGATCGACGCCGCCTTCGCCCGCGGGCATCACGTCACAAAGCTCTCGCTGCGCAACAACCGCCTCACCGCCGTCACGATGGAGCCGCGGGGCTGCATTGGCGGTTACGATCCCGGCACCCGCCGCTGGACGCTCTACAGCAGCACGCAGAATGTGCACGGTGTCCGCCAGATCCTCGCGCATCAGATCCTGCACGTGCCCGAGAGCCGCATCCGCGTCGTCGCGCGCGATGTTGGCGGCGGCTTTGGCATGAAGGGCAATGTCTATCCCGAAGAAGCGGTCGTGCTGTGGGCCGCGCAGCGCGTCGGCCGGCCGGTCAAATGGACCCCGACGCGCTCCGAAGCCCTGCTCGGCGACAATCAGGGCCGCGACCAGAATGTCACCGCCGAGCTGGCGCTCGACGCCGACGGCAAATTCCTCGGCCTGCGCTGGACCGGTTCGCATAATGCCGGCGCCTACATCGAAGGCGCCGGCATCGTCATGATCGTGTTCTCGTTGAAGCTCGCCTCGACCGTCTACGACATCCCGGCGGTGGCGGTGACCAGCAGTCTCGTCTTCACGAACACTGCGCCGCTTGTCCCCTATCGCGGCGCCGGCCGCCCCGAGGCGGTCTACATCATGGAACGCCTCGTCGACCGGGCGGCGCATGAGATGCGGATCGACCCGGCCGAATTGCGCAAGAAGAACTTGATCCAGCACGACGCCTATCCATACGAGACGCGCACCGGCTGGATTTACGACAGCGGCAATTACGCCGCGGCATTGGCCAAATGCCAGGCTCTGGCCGACTGGGACGGCTATGCCGCACGGCGCGCGCAGAGCGGAGCCGCCGGCAAACTCCGCGGCCGCGGCATCACCTACTATGTCGACAATACCGGCGTCTTCAACGAGCGCATGGAACTGCGGTTTGATCCCAGCGGCGAATTGACGATTGTCGCCGGCACGCTGTCGCATGGACAGGGGCACGAGACGAGCTATGCGCAGATGGTCGCCGACTGGCTCGGCGTGCCAGAGGACAAGATCCACCTCGCGCAGGCCGACACCGACGAGGTCGCGATCGGCCGCGGCACTTATGCCTCGCGCAGCATGATGATCGGCGGCAGCGCGCTGCGCGCCGCCGCCGCCGAGGTCATCGAGCGCGGCAAGCGCTTTGCGGCACATTTCATGGAGGCCAACGCCGCCGACATTGCGTTTGCCGACGGCCAGTTCACGATCTCCGGCACCGACCGCTCGATGCCGATCGAGCAGGTCGCGCAGATGTCGTTCATCCCGGTCGGATTGCCGTCGGAGCTCGGCGTCGGCTTGCAGGGCGCCGGCGCGTATAACCCGGACCAGCCGACTTTCCCCAATGGCTGTCACATCTGCGAGGTCGAGATCGACCGCGAGACCGGCGAAGTGGCGCTCGACCGCTATACCGTCGTCGACGACATCGGTACCGTCATCAACCCGCTATTGGCGAAGGGGCAGATCCAGGGCGGCGTCGCGCAAGGCGCCGGTCAGGCGCTCTCCGAGGACGTCGTCTACGACGAGGGCAGCGGCCAGCTGCTGACCGGCACATTGCTGGACTACGCGATCCCGCGCGCCGACACATTGCCGCGCGTCACCGTCGATTTCAGCCCCGTCCCGAGCCCGACAAATCCGCTCGGCGCCAAGGGTGTCGGCGAAGGCGGCACCGTCGCCGCGACCCCGACCGTCATGAACGCGATCCTGGACGCGCTTTCCCCACTCGGCGTCACCGACGTGCCAATGCCCGCCACCCCCGAACGCATCTGGCGCGCAGTCCGCGATGCACGGAGCTAAGGTGGCGCCTGCGTGGCAACTATCCTTTATAGACCACGATATCCCACAGTACCATTTTCGAATCGGGTTCGAATTCAGGAGAAGGGTCGAGCATTTTCGCTATCAGCAGATTTTTCACTGGTGCACTGTTAATGAAGGGATCAGTTGCATTATATGGATCGCCTTCAAAATACAGTTGCGTCACGAGCCTATCCTGTCGACCTGTCACTTGGAAATGTATGTGAGAGGGCCGGACCAGGTTGGGCCCGGCGGGGTAAGCGCCCGGTTTGATTGTCTTGAAGCGATACCGGCCTTCCGAATCGCTAGTCAGGACAGCGCAACCATCAAAATTAGGATCGAGCGGCGCCGGATTGGTGTCGCTTGGGTGCGCGTAGCGGCCATTGCTGTTCGCTTGCCACAGTTCGATTTTGGCATTAACAACGGGCTCTCCGGAAAGGTTCAGAACCCGCCCCATGACGTTGAGCACCTGCCCCTGCGCGTGACCGGAATGGCCGGGCAGTCTTGTCAAATCGGAAGTTTCCGGCAGTTTCTTTAGCGGATAGAAGGGTCCGAGGATTTGGCCCGGCGTCCGCTGCAGCTGCGCTTCCGCGCCGGCGACGTTACTTGAGCCGACCACTCCACTGGCGGCAAGAACGGCGGACATTTTCAGGAGCTCACGACGACCGAGATCTCCGATCGAGTACGCGCCCATGCTATTCCTCCCTGTCGACTAACCGAGCGTTCATGTGACAGCCGTTATGAAATGAAATTGAGCTCTTATTTTCCGTGCACCATAGCCGATTCTCCGAGGTCGCACAAAATCCCCCTCATCTCGCGCGTTCTCTGGTCGCAACCCGGCGTCGGAAGGTGCTAGCGTCTTTTGTGCGACCGCCGAGTTGACGCACGGATGGTTATAATTGGGGGGTTACAGGGAGGATCAGGACCATGCAACGAAGCTACCGCACACTCGGCTTATGCTTTGGCGCCGCCATATTGTGGTCGGCAACCGTCGGGGCCGGACCCAGCGTTTATCCTACCGGCGTAACGCGTTGCGATCCGGCTAAGGCGTACAACATCTTCGTCCTGTTCAGCGGTGCCGACGACAAAACACACCTCATCGACATGGACGGCAAAGAGGTGCATCGCTGGGATCATCGCGGGATTCCGAGCGGCATGCTCGACCCGGCGCTGGTCGGCGGCGCGCGCGGCCATGTCATCGTGCAGCTCGCGGAGATGACCGGCAACGAGACCGGCATGATCCCCGGCATGCCACGGCTGTTCAAGAACAAGACCATCGGTGAGCTCGATTAGCATGGCGACATCATTTGGCAATGGGGCGAGACCGCGCCAGGCGGAGCCGCGCAGCAGCACCACGATTGGGCTCGCCTTCCCAATGGCGACACGTTGGTCCTGTCTGTCCTGAGCTATCACATCCCAGGCTTCACACTGCCGAAGCAGCTCGACGACGTGATCTACGAAGTCGCACCAAAGGGCGACATCGTTTGGAAATGGATAGCCGGGGACCATCTTGAGGAATTTGGCTTCACCCCCGAGGCGCTGGCGCTGGTCCGGAAGTCAGAGATTCCTGACTATTTCCACGTCAACTCCATGAAACCCCTCGGACCTAACCACTGGTTCCGCGATGGTGACGCGCGTTTCAATCCCGACAACATCATGATCAGCTCGCGGGAAGCCAATTTCACGATCATCATCGACAAGAAGACCGGGCAAGTCGTCTGGGAGCTAGGCCCCGCCTATCCGCCGGCACCGAAGGGCCCGCGCCGCCTGCCGTCGATCATCGACCAGATCAGCGGACAACACGATCCGCACCTCATCCCCGAGGGTCTCCCCGGCGCCGGCAACCTATTGATGTTCGACAATCAGGGCGCGGCGGGCTTTCCTGCAGCGACGCTCAAACTCTTCCCCGGTTCGCGCGCGCTGGAGATCGATCCGGTGAAGCAGCAGATCGTCTGGGAATATAGTGGCAGCGACAGCGACGCCCCAGAATGGAGCTTTTACAGCTCGTACATCAGCGATGTCCGCCGCCTGCCCAATGGCAACTCCTTCATTGACGAGGGCATGAACGGTCGCTTCTTCCAGATCACGCCTGCGGGCGAGATCGTTTGGGAGTATGTGAGCCCCTATTTCAGCCCGCTGCCGGTCGGACCCGCCGGCAAGAAGGTTCAAGCAAACGCGGTTTACCGGGCGCAACCGGTGCCATATGACTGGGCACCCGCCGGCACGCCGCATAGCGAGCGCGCGGTCCTTCCTCCAGACCTTACTACGTTCCGGGTCACTATGGAGCGTTGACTGGCGCGGCGCGAGTGGATGGGGCCTGGTTGAGGACAGCCACGTAACAAACCCCAGGAAAGCGCCAAGAGCTGACTGCTTTGGGTCAAAGGATCTCGCAGTACAGCTACATTTCCAGCGGCCTCTATGCGCGGATGGTCGCCGACTGGCTCGGCGTGCCCGAGGACAAGATCCATCTCCTGCAGGCCGACACCGACGAGGTCGCGATCGGCCGCGGCACTTACGCCTCGCGCAGCATGATGATCCGCGGCAGCGCCCTGCGCGCCGCGGCCGACGAGGTCATCGAGCGCGGCAAGCGCTTTGCGGCGCATTTCATGGAGGCCGACGCCGCCGACATCGCCTTTGCCGACGGCCAATTCACGATCGCCGCACCGACCGCTGGATGCCGATCCTCCAGGTCGCGCAGATGTCGTTCATCCCGGTGCGTCTGCCGTCGGAGCTCGGCGTCGGATTGCAGGGCGCCGGTGGTTTCTCGCCCGACGTGCCGACTTTCCCCAATGGCTGCCACATCTGCGAGGTCGAGATCGACCGCGAGACCGGCGAGGCCGCGCCCGCCCGCTACACCGTCGTCTACAACATCGGCACGGTCATCAACCCGCTATTGGCGAAGGGCCAGATCCAAGGCGGCGTCGCGCGAGGCGCCGGGCAAGCGCTCTCCGAAGACGTCGTCTACGAGCCGGACAGCGGCCAGCTCCTAACCGGCACATTATTGGATTACGGCATTCCGCGCGCCGACTCGATGCCGCGAGTCACCGTCGATTTCAACCCCGTCCCGAGTCCGACAAACCCATTGGGCGCCAAAGGTGTCGGCGAAGGCGGCACCGTCGCCGCGACCCCGACCGTCATGAACGCAATCCTCGACGCGCTTTCCCCGCTCGGCGTCACCGACGTCCCCATGCCCGCCACCCCCGAACGGGTCTGGCGCGCAACGCGGGAGCATGGTCGGACCTAACGAATTTTGCGTTGTCCCGCTCCAGCCGGTTTACACGACGTACGAGATCGGGGTGCGCGGATCAGGCGGGGGATGCGAGCGGCTTGCCCTTCTCGACCACATAAGTAATCGCGATCCTGGTCTTCTTGTCGCCGTTCTTGCCCCCGGCATGGGGGGTTTCGGGGGGTACCTGGAAGGCATCGCCCGGCTTCAACGTGCGGGTCGGCTGACCCTGTACCGGGAGATCGAGGCCGCCTTCGAGGACATAGCCGGATTCGATGCCGGGATGCGTGTGCCGCGCAATCGTCACTCCAGGGTCGATTTCGGCTTCGGCATTGATCGTCACATAACCCGGAACCGGACCGTCCATCTGCGTCAGGATCTTGCGCGTCACGCCCGGCGTCGTTGCAGCAGGTGTACCCTGCGCCGCCGCCTCGGTCGCGACCAGCCCGGTGAGCCCGCAAATTGCGCAGGACGCTACCCCCGCAAACTCGCGCCTTGTCAACATAACGAAACCTCCCTGCTTGGCCCGGATTGTACGCGTCCTATTGCTACCGAGCGATGATAATCGCGTCGGAATTGGGCAGGCAAGCGCTACCGGGGTTTTCTCTTGCCCCGCCCGGATCCCGACTTCGAGAGTTTTGCGGGCAGGGTCTCGGCGAAGTCAACCGCCAGTTCGAGCCAGTCCCGCAATACTCGGTCCTCCTGCGGGGCGGGATCGACGAAAATGTAGCCCTCCATTACTCGCCCGCCCATTTCCATCGGCTTTGCACCGGGCCGGGCCAATGCGCCGGAATACCGGTCCTTGCCGACGCGGACGAGGAGGCCGCGCTTCGAGGTTCCGGCCACCATGTTGCCGTTCAGCAAAAAGCACAGCCCGCCGAACATCCTCACTTCCCGCACCGAGCCCGCACCAGCGAGAACGGCGCGGATGCGCCCAGCCAGATCTTCGTCCACAGCCATGGACTAACCCTTTAGCGCCACACGCGTTTTCTACGGGACGGACGCTCGCCGGCGAACCGAAAGGCATTTGCGGTCAGCGCTCGCGCTTGGGATACCGACCGGAAATCACGATGCGCCGCAAAAAAATTGTCTCCCGCGGCACTTCTGCAACGTCGTGGCGCTGTTTGATACGCCAACCGAGGAGGAAGCATAATGAATGAATTCACCTATCTCTATCGCGGCAGGGATACCACCGCGTCACCCGAACAACGGCAGCAGCACCTGCAGAAGTGGGTCGCGTGGTTCAAGGACCTCGGCGAGAAAGGCTATCTCAAGGAGCTCGGCCATCCGCTGGAGCTTACCGGCATGGTCGTCAAGGGCAACCAGAAGATCGTCACCGACGGCCCATACGCCGAGACCAAAGATGTCGTCGGCGGGTTCAGTCTGATCGAGGCCAATGACCTCGCGGATGCCGTCGAGATCTCCAAGGGCTGCCCGATCCTGGAGGTGGGCGGCTCTGTCGAAGTGCGCCCGGTCATGCGATGAACATGTGACGGGGCCCTCGCCACCGCGGCGCTACTCGGCGGTTTTCTCCGCTACGCCGGACATCGGGTAGTCAGCAGGGCGGAACAGCGCAGCGCCTTCCGCCAAGTCGGCCCTTCTGCTACGGCGGAATACGCTTTCGCTATTCCGCCCTACGGCGCTACGGCGCTATTCGGCGGCGTTCTCCCCGGTGCCGAACATCGGATAGTTCGTATCGTCGATGAAGGCGTCGTCGCCTTCGGTCGGCACCGGCGCAGCGTAGTCGATCGCGCCCTGGATGTTGTCGCCCCAGACTTCGCGCGGCAGTTCGTAGAGCACCTCGACCCCGTAGCCATTGGGGTCGACGATGTACAGGCTGTGCGTCATGCCGTGATTGACGCGGCGCTGGAATTTGACGCCCTTGGCGCGCAGCCAGGCCAGTTGTTTGAGCCACGCCTCGCGGTTCGGCAACTGGATTGCGATGTGGTTAATCGCGACCGGCTGGTCGAACATCGACCATTCGGCGGGCGGCTTTGGCAGGTTCGGGTTTTCGCACAGCGCGATGTCGTGGTGATTCATGCGGCCGTCGTGATCGCCCGAATAAAAGCGCATCTTGCCATTGCGGCGCTTCGAATAGGCGACCTGCTTGAAGCCGAGGATTTCGGTCCAGAATTTGTGCGACTCCTCGATGTCGCGCACATTGATGACGATGTGGTTGACCCCGCGCGGGGTCACCGCCTCGTCAGGGGTGGCCGGTACGATCAAAGAGATTCCGTCCGCCATCGCTCATGCTCCTTCGGCTCGAATTTCTTGCCTCGAATCTAACCCGGCGCCCGCACGATCGCCAACGCCGCGAAAATTTGCCATTGACACGACAAATTAAACAACCTTATGCTTGCTTAAATTATTCGCGAGCGAAGCGGCGTGAAGACGGCGGACGACGCCATTCTGTTCCAACTGAAGAGCCTTGGTGAGGCGCAGGCCGAAACCCTCGCGCGGCGGCTCGGGATCAGCGTGCAGGCGGTGCGCCAGCGCCTCGCGCGGCTCCTTGCCGAGCGCCTCGTCACCTATTCCGATCGCTCGCAAGGCCGCGGCCGGCCCCGGCGACTCTGGTCGTTGGCGCCGGGCGCGGCGTCGCTGTTTCCCGATACGCATGCGCAGCTCACCGTCGACCTCATCGGCGCGATCCGCAATGAGCTCGGCGAGGCGGCGCTCTTGCGGCTGCTCGAGCGCCGCCGCAAGCAGATGACTGCCTCTTACCAGAGGCGGCTCGCCCGCGAGCCCGATATGGCCAAAAAGCTCGCGGTGCTGGCCGATATGCGCTCGGCCGAAGGCTATATGGCGCGAGTGGAAGCGCTTGGCCCCGAAGGCTATATGCTCGTCGAAGATCACTGCCCGATCTGCGCCGCGGCAATGAGCTGCCAGGGCTTCTGCAGTATCGAGATGCAGATCTTTCGGAACCTTCTTGGGGCCGGCTGGCAGATCGAACGCGAAGACCACCTCGTCACCGGCGCGCGCCGCTGCACGTACCGGATAACACCGCTGCGATGCCGAACCGACGGACGTGCCAGCCGCCGGCTTCGACCAAAAGCTCATCACGTCATTGCGAGGAGCGCAGCGACGAAGCAATCTCAGGCCAATGGCACACCGCCACGAGATTGCTTCCCCGCGGGTCACGCCCGCGGGTCGCAATGACGCCGTCTCTAGGGAGGATGGGATGCTGACCGCGACTGGGTTGAAACGCAGCGAGCTTGGCAGCGACGGCAAGCGGCTCCTACGGCATGACGGCAAGCAGGTCCTCGTCATCGCGCAGGAGGGCCGTCTTTTCGCGATCGCCAACCGGTGTCCGCACGAGGGCTATCCGCTGAGCGAAGGGACGATCGGGCCGGGTTGCGTGCTGACCTGCAACTGGCACAATTGGAAATTCGATCTTAAAAGCGGCGCCGCGCTGGTCGGGCGCGATCCGGTCCGCACGTATGAAGTCGTCGAACGCGGCGGCGAGATCTTCATGGACTTCCGCGACCCGCCGGCCGAGGAGCGCAGAGCCCGCGCATTGCGGGGCCTCGAGGCGGCGATCGTCGACAATGACAGGGCGCGCATCGCGCGCGAAGCGGCGCGGCTGGAGCGCGCCGGCTTCGACGCGCGCGACGCGATCGCGCATGCGTTCCGGCTCTGCAATGACCGGTTCGAAGACGGCATGACGCACGCCCATGCCGCAGCCGCCGATTGGCTGCTGCTGGCCGACCGCGCCGAAACTCCGGCCGAGCGACTCGCCGCCGAGCTCGAACCGCTCGGCCACATCGCCTGGGACACTCAAGGCGCGGACGAGTTTCCCTATCCCAAAGCTGTCGCCGAATGGGACAAACCCGGCTTCGTTGCAGCCGTCGAAGCGGAAGACGAGGCCTCTGCGATTGCACATATTCGCGGCGCGCTCGCGCAGGGCCTGCCTTACACAAAACTGCGCGCCGCGATCGGCGAAGCGGCACTCCTTCACTACGCCGGTTTCGGCCATTGCGCGATCTACGCATTGAAAGCCGGTCAGCTAATCGAAAGGCTGGGTGGCAGGGTCGCCGAGCCGGTATTGCTCGCATTGACGCGCATGCTGGTGCGCGCGCGGCGCGAGGAACGCTTGCCCGAATTCCGCGATTATGGGAAGGCGCTCGCCGAATGGGACGCGTCGGGTGTCGCGCCGGCTCGCGCGACGGATTTCATTGGGTTGTCGGTCGAGGGCGCATTGCAGCGGACGTTGGCCTCCTGCGGCCGGCCTATGCGCGAGCTCTATGACGCGCTGCTCGGCGCCGCCCTATCGAACCTCCTGCATTTCGACACCGCGTTCGAGCGGGCCACCGGCAATGCGATTGCCGACAATGTGGGCTGGCTCGATTTCACGCACGCGCTGACCTTTGCCAATGCCGCCCGGCACATCTGCGAGGAGCGCTCCGATCTGTGGCCGCGCGCGGCATTGCAATTGGCGCTGTTCATTGGACGGAACAGGAAATATGTCCGCTGCAACGATGACATGGCGCAATGGCACATCAACGATCGCCAGGGTTTTTTAGCCGATGCGGCAGAGGCGCGCTATGACCACGGCATTCCCGAACCGATCATCGCCTGCCACCGATTGAAGGTGCTGATCGCATTGGAGGACGAATTCCGCGCAGCGCCCGACGCGCCCTGGGGCGCGATCGCCTGCGCCGCCGTCAACCGCTATCTCAACACCCCGATGAAACGCCATCACGGTCTGCGCCTTGCAGCGCAGGCGCTCGACTTTGTCTCCCAAGAAGGCTAACCGGCGGTCCGCGGCGCTAGAGCAAATCGGCGACGGCGTTCCAGTAACGCCGCATTGCGGCGATGTGGTCGCCGAGCGAGTGGCCGGTGATGCGGTGCAGATGGCCGCTCTCGTAGTAATTGGCCAAGGTCAGGCGCGTGACGCCCAGTGATTTCCACTGCCGCAGCTCCTCGCGCCATTCCGCCTCGCCGCTGGCCCCCGCGGAGACGCGCGTGTCGATGCCCATCGCCTTGGGATCGCGCCCGGCTTCCTCCGTGTAGCGATGCAGGGTGGCGATCGCCTTGCGTGCCTCTTCGCCAGGCGGATAGGCGAGCGGCATCCACCCGTCGCCCCATTTCGCGCAGCGCCGCAATGTCACATCGGCATGCCCGCCATACCAGAGCGGGATCTTCCCCGCAGCGGGCCGCGGGTTGATGCCGGCATCCTCGATCGTATGCCACCGGCCTTTGAACGTGACATGCGGCTCGGCCCATAACGCCCGCATCACCTCGACCTGCTCTTCGGAGCGGCGGCCGCGGTTGTGAAAATTTTCGTTGAGCCCCGCGAATTCGACCTCGTTCCAGCCGACCCCGATGCCGAGCCGGAATCGGCCGCCCGACAGCACGTCGAGACAGGCGGCCTGCTTGGCGACGAGCACGGTCTGCCGCTGTGGCAGGATCAAAACCTGCGTCGAGAAGTCGCCGATATTCGTGCAGCCGGCGAGAAAGCCGAACAATACGAACGGGTCGTGATAGAGATCGGTCGAGCGAGCCCGCGGCTGCGTCCAGCCGGGGCGGCTGGCGAGATTGGCGCCGAGCACGTGGTCGGGCGCGGCGATCCCGTGATAGCCGATCGCCTCCGCCGCTTGCGCAAATTCCCTAAGAGCCGCCGGCTCGCCGCCAATGTCGACAATCGGAAGGGCCACGCCCAGTTTCATCTGCACCTCCACGTCGCCGATCAGGCTTTCGACGGCGACCAGTTGTAGATCCGCGTCAATGCTTCACCCATCAGGACCGCGCGGTCACCGTCGGACAGGCGAGGAGTGACGCGAAAGGCCTCGACCCCCTGGTCATAGGTCAGCAATGCCACCGCGCGCGTCCAATCGGTGCCCCACATGCAGCGACCCAGGCCAAATGCATCGAAGATGCGCCAGAGTGGGTCCCATATGTCATTGTATGGGAAGGGTTGGTGCGACAAGGTGCAGGCGCCGCTGATCTTAATCGCGACATTGTCATGCGCCGCCAGTGCCAAGACCTTCGGAAGATCGGCCCAGGGCTGCGGCGGGGGCGGCGGTTCGAAGGGCTGCTGCAATCCCAGATGGTCGATCACAATCCGCGTGTTCGGGTTGCGCGCGGCCAGTTCTTTGGTCTGCTCGAGGCGCCCCCAGCACAGCAGGTTGACCGCCAGCGAGTGCTGCGCCGCAGCGTCCAGAACCCGGTTAAGGCCGCGATCGGCGGGGTCGGTGGAAACCTCGTCGCGCAGCATGATGCGGACGCCGACCGTGCCGGGGGTCCCCCTCCATTCGGCGATCGTGTCGGCGACCGCCCGATCGGCCGGGTCGACCGGCTTCACCAACCCGAACCGGCCGGGATGCTTGCGGTGGACTTCGAGCGCGTAGCTCGCGTCGTAGCGATACATCGAAAACGGCGAGACCAAAATGGCGCCGTCGACGCCGACGGCGTCCATCGCAGCGACCATCTGGTCGCCGGTAACCTCCGCCGGGCCGTGCAGCGTGCCTGCCCAGGGCCGGCCAGGATGGTTGCGTTCGTAAGCGTGCACTTGCGAATCGATCGTCGGCATGGCTCACAATCCTCCCGATAGTTGCCCACAGCAGCCAATCTCGATGATCGGCGATAGCTTATCCCATTGCGGAATAGCCGCCATCGACGGAGATCGCGGCTCCTGTGACGAAATCGGAGGCGGCAGAGGCGAGGAAGATCGCGATGCCGGCGAGGTCCTCAGGGTTGCCCCAACGGCCTGCCGGCGTGCGGGCGAGCACCCGCTCGTGCAAGCCTGTCACTTGCCGGCGCGCATCGCGCGTAAGCTCAGTGTCGATCCAGCCGGGCAGCACAGCATTGACCTGGATGTTATCTGCAGCCCAAGCGACCGCCAGTGATTTGGTTAATTGCACGAGGGCCCCCTTGCTCGCGGCATAGGGCGCCGCATAGCCGGAGCCGAACAGTGCGAACATCGAGCCGATATTGATGATCTTGCCGCCGCCGTTCTTTTTCATGACCGGGTGGGCGGCTTGCGAGCACAAAAAGGCGCCGGTCAGATTGGTGTCGAGCACGGCATGCCATTCCGCCGCAGCATAGGCTTCCGGCGGTTTGCGGATCGAGGTTCCGGCATTGTTGACCAGGACGTCGAGCCGGCCTAACCGTTCGGCCGCCTCATTGATCATCATCCGACACGACTTCTCGTCGGCGACATCGAACGCGATAAACGAGCTCTTGCGACCAAAAGCGGCCACTGCAGTCTCGGCTTTTCCGGCATCGCGCGCCGCCACGACTATGTTGGCCCCTGCCGCAGCCAGCCCCTGTGCCATGCCGAGCCCGATCCCGCCATTGCCGCCGGTGACGACCGCGACGCGTCCTGACAAATCGAACATCGCCCCGGGTTCCCCAAGGCTCAACTCGCCAGCCTCTGAAGCAGAGCTTGCGCCGCGGGCGGTGCGCGAACCTTTGCGCCGTTGATGAAATAGACGAAGCAGTCGCGCTGTGCACCATGCTCGCGAAAGCGAGCTGCCCAATCGTCAAGGGCGTCCGCCGGATAGCCCGTAAGCTCCGCCTCCGCACAGCGCCGCAACCGGGCGTAAACGAAATCGCCGGTTACCTCGTCGAGAACCGGATAATTGTCGTCATCGACCATCGCAACAGTCACTCGGTGCCGGCGGAGCAGATCAGCGAAGGATGGCGAGGTGAAGCTGTGATGGCGCACCTCGACCACGTGCCGTATGTCGTGTCTGTCCAGGCGCTGCGGCAGCAATTCGAGGAAGGAGGCGAAGCCAGCTTCCTCGAAGCGTGTCCACGGGGCGAATTGCCAAAGTATTGGCCCCAGCTTGTCGCGCAACTCCAGCACGCCGCTGCCAAAGAATCGGTCGATCGAGGGACCCGCTGCGGCCAGATCGGCGCGGTGCGTCGCATAGCGCGGCCCCTTTACCGAGAAGAGGAAATCCTCCGGCGTGTCCTCGTGCCAGCGGCGAAAGCTCTCTGGTTTCTGTCTGCCGTAGAACGTGCCGTTGATCTCGATCGCAGTGACTTGCCGGCTGGCGTGGGAGAGTTCTCGCGCCTGCGGCAGCCCGGACGGGTAAAACGTGCCGCGCCAAGGCGGATAAACCCACCCGCCGATCCCGACGCGAATTTTTGGCGTTGAGCTCATCTAGTGTCCCGATCGAGAAGTTCGAGGGACCTGGTCGTGCCGTCATGGGTGGATGGCCAGCGAAGCAATCTCGACCGACTGAGCGGCATCGACACAAGATTGCTTCGCTGCGCTCGCAATGACGATCCTCGTCAATAGACCCCCTTGAGCGGCGTGGTTTCACGCTTCTCGACCGGCGCGTTTCCGGCTCCGGTGCTCTGGGTGTCGAGGAGCTTGCTCGACAAACTCTTGTCACCGACCATGGCGTTGGCATCGGGTGCCTGCCCGCTCGGCACGCCGATATCCGGAAGGCCGTCCTCCGCCCGGCGCAGACGGAAATCGGAAGCCTGCTTGCCCGGCTCGCCGGGTCCGGCCTCTTCGATCGCCTTGCGGGCCTGCTGGTTTGAGGCCTTTTCCTGCGGCCGCGTTGTGCCCGGCTGCGGCGGGCGCAGATCGAAGTCGGGCGGCATCTCCAAGGGAGCACGCGATTCGACCGCGAACTCGTCTGGCGATGTCTTTTCAAGTCCGATGGATCGTTTCAGATCAGTACAGCCCTGCAGCAGCAACGCCGCGGCCGAGCAGAGAAAGGTAAAAGCAAAGAGAGCGCGCTGGGCGCCTTGGAATTCGCGAAGATAGGACATGGCACAACTCCCCTCACCATCCGCGATTTAATGCGCCTCCCGCCTTAGAAGCAAGCCATCCAGCAAGATTGCGGCAACCCCGATGCAAATCGCGCTGTCGGCCACGTTGAAAGCTGGCCAATGCAACGATCCGGCGTGGAAATCAAGGAAATCGACAACCGCCCCAAGCCGAATCCTATCGATCACGTTGCCGGCCGCGCCGCCGACGATCAGTCCGATCGCGACCGCGAGGAACGGGCTCTCCACGCGGTTCAGCCAAAGCACTAGCAGGGCAACGATGGCCGCGGCGGCGAGCGAGAAGACGAGCGCGTTGAGCCCGGCTCCCCCATTGAACAGGCCGAAGCTGATGCCACGATTGTAAGTCAGCGTGAGATTGAAGAAGGACGTAACCACCTCATGCTCGCCGAGTGCTCGACGGGCGAAATAAGCGAGGATTGCGGCCTTGCTGAGCTGGTCGAGAGCCGCCACGAAAACTGCGGTAACGAGCCCGCGGGTCAGCATCAATCGGCGCTCGCGCGGGCCGGCGCCGGGTCCATGCTATCCACCACCCCGGCGCAACGGCGGCACAGATCGGGATAACCCCTTACGTGGCCGACTTCCGGCAAGACTTTCCAACAGCGTTCGCAGCGATTGCCCGGCGCTGGCGTCACGCGCACGCCGACTTCCGCGACATCGGGAAGGGTGAACGCATTCTCCGGCGCCGGGCCGGGCCGCACCGTGCCCGACGAGGTGATGCAGAATTCGGCAAGATCGACATCGCGGAGCTGATCGAGCAGCCGTTCGGGGACGAAGAGCTCGATCATGGCCTGCAAGCTGGACCCCAAGCGTTTTGCGCCGCGCTCGAACTCGAGTGCGCCGGTGACGACCCGCCTCAGATCGCGCAGGGTCGCCCAGCGCTCGCCCAGCATCGGGTCGTACCAAGTCGCAGGGACGCTCGGGAACAGCTCGAGATGGACGCTTCGTCCCGGCGCATCACCGTGTCGGGCGAGCCAGGCCTCCTCGGCGGTAAAGCAGATGATCGGAGCGAGCCACCGAACGAGGCAATCGAAGCAGCGGTTGAGCACGGTGCGCGTCGCTCGCCGCCGAATATCGTCGGCGGCGTCACAATAGAGTCGATCCTTGCGGATATCGAAATAGAAAGCCGAGAGATCGGTCGCGCAGAAGTTGTGCAGTGCGGTGAACATCTGATGGAAATCGAGCGCTTCGACCGACCGCCGGACCAGCGCATCGAGCTCCGCGAGTCGGTGCAACACCCAGCGGTCGAGTTCCGGCATGACCTCGATGGCGGCCTCCTCGGCGGCGGAGTACCCGTCGAGAGCTCCCAAGAGATAGCGCAATGTGTTGCGCAGGCGGCGGTAAGCATCGCTTTGACGCTTGAGGATTTCGGGCCCGATCCGGACGTCTTCCGAATAATCCGAGCCGACCACCCACAGACGGAGAATATCGGCCCCGCTCTGCTCCAAAACCTGCTGTGGCGCAATCACATTACCGAGCGACTTTGACATCTTGCGCCCCTCCTCGTCGAGCACAAAGCCATGCGTCAGTACGGCGTTGTAGGGCGCACGGCCGCGCGTTCCGCAGGCCTCGACTAGCGAGGATTGGAACCAGCCGCGATGCTGGTCCGAGCCTTCAAGATAGAGATCAGCCGGCCACTTGAGCTCCGGCCGCTGCTCGAGCACAAAGGCGTGCGTCGAGCCCGAATCGAACCACACCTCGACGATATCGGTCACTTTCTCCCATTCCGCAGGGTCGTACGCGTTGCCAAGGAATTCCGCCGGATCGGCGGTGAACCAGACGTCCGCGCCGGCCCGCTCGATCGCAGCGGCGACGCGCTCGACGACCACCGGATCACGCAGCGGTTCGCCGGTGCTCCGGTTGGTGAACACCGCGATAGGCACGCCCCAGGCACGCTGGCGCGAGACGCACCAATCCGGCCGGTTTTCGACCATCGCTTCGATGCGGTTGCGGCCCTGCGGCGGGATCCAGCGGGTCTGTGCGATCGCCGCCAACGCTGTCTGCCGCAGACCGTTCTTCTCGAACCCGATGAACCATTGCGGCGTGTTGCGGAAGATCAGCGGGGCTTTCGACCGCCAGGAATGCGGATAGGAGTGCGCCAAGGTGCCGCGGGCCAGCAGCCCGCACGCCGCCTCGATCGCAGAGATCACCGCTTCGTTGGCATCTCCCGGCTTGCCGTTTGGCCGGTAAATCACGCGGCCGGCAAAGAGCGGCACGTTCGGCAGATAGGCCCCATCGGGCGATACTGTTTCCGGCACCTGCAGACCGTTTGCGTGCCCCAGCTCGAAATCGTCGTCCCCGTGTCCGGGGGCTATGTGGACGAGACCGGTCCCCTGATCCGCCTCGACAAAGCCGGCCGCGAGCAGCGGTACGTCGAAATCGTAACCTTGCCCCCGCAGCGGATGCGCCGCGATCGTCCCGACTAGTGCGGCGCCGGGAAAGCGGTCGACGATCGAGCACTCTTCGATTGCCGCCCGCGCGCTCACCTCCGCGACTAGAGATTCAGCAACGAGCAATGTCTCACCCGGCCGCGCGCGGCTCTTTTCGCCGACCCGCTCGACGCGGATCACGACGTAATCGAGACTTAGGCTAAACGCGATTGCGCGGTTCCCCGGCAAAGTCCAAGGCGTGGTCGTCCATATCAGCGCCGCCGCGCCGACGAGTGCCGGGCGGGGAGCGCGCTGAATCGGGAAGCGCACCCAAAGCGTCGTCGATTTATGGTCGTGATATTCGACCTCGGCCTCGGCAAGTGCGGTCTTTTCGACGATCGACCACAGGACTGGCTTCGAGCCCCTATACAGCGCGCCATTGACGAGGAATTTGCCGATTTCACGGACGATCTGGGCCTCAGCCGAAAACGCCATTGTCGTGTAGGGGTTGTTCCAGTCCCCAACCACACCGAGACGCTTGAAGTCGCGCTTCTGCACCTCGATCCAGTGCGTCGCAAATTCCCGGCACTCACGGCGAAACTGGTCGATCGGCACACTGTCCTTCGATTGTTTGGCAGCGCGGTATTTCTCTTCGACGAGCCACTCAATCGGCAGCCCATGGCAATCCCAACCAGGCACGTATGGCGCGTCCCTGCCGAGCATCTGGTACGCGCGGTTGACCACGTCCTTGAGGATCTTGTTGAGCGCCGTGCCGAGATGGATCTCGCCATTGGCATAGGGCGGTCCGTCGTGAAGAACAAACTTTTCACGGCCGCGCGATGCCTGGCGCAACCGTCCATAAAGGTCCATCTTCTCCCAGCGCGCCAGGATCGCTGGCTCGCGCTTTGGCAGATCCCCCCGCATCGGGAAATCGGTCTTGGGCAGGAATACGGTCGGACGATAATCCGTCGGCATGAGCGCGGCACTTTCGGGAATAAACCGGGAAAATAGGGGTGGGGTCACAGCCCGTCAATGAAGGCTCAATCGGCGAGGATCTCGCGTGCGCGATTGGCGTCCGCGGCAATCTGCGCCTTCAGCTCATCCAGTCCGGCGAACTTCAGCTCAGGCCGGATGAAATCGACGAGCGCCACCCGCAGATGACGGCCGTAGAGGTCGACTTCCGTGTCGAAGAGATGCGCTTCGAGGCGCGGCACCAAACCGCCGACGGTCGGGCGCAGACCGATATTGGCGACGCCGTCGACGGTGCGGCCGCCAAGCGGGTCGTCGGGTCCGTCACCGGAAACCCGCACCGCATAGACGCCGAAGGCCGGATGCAAGTAATCATCGAGCCCCAGATTCGCCGTCGGGAAGCCTATCGTCCGGCCGCGCCGGTCCCCGGTGGCCACCCGCCCGTCGATCTCCCAGAAGCGCCCGAGCAGCGCCGCCGCCTCGCGCGGCTTACCAACTCGCAACAGCTCGCGGATCTGGGTCGAGGAATAGATGGTCGCGTTATCGCCGCGTACCGGCTCGAGTACTGTCACGCTGAATCCATGTTTCTGGCCGGCCGCGCGCAACAGTTCCGGATTCCCGCGGCGGCGGTTGCCAAAGGTGCAGTCCCAACCCACAACCACATGCGAGGCGGCGATTGCCGCGACGATAACTTCGGCGATAAAGTCCTCGGCGCTTTTCGCCGCAAACCCAAGGTCGAAATGCTGGACAAAAAGCAGGTCGATGCCGAAACGGGCGAGTTCACGCTCTTTGACGCGGAACGGCGTCAACCGGAATGGGGCGGCGGACGGAACGAACACGCTGCGCGGATGCGGCTCGAAGGTCAGGACCCCGGCCGGCAGAGTCTGCGCATGGGCGAGATCGAGCACTTGGCCGATCAGCACCGCGTGGCCGCGATGCAGGCCGTCGAAATTGCCCATTGCGAGGACCGACCCGGGAGGGTGATGCGATTGCGGTCCGGGGTGTCGGATGACTCGGATCACGGTAACAAGGTAAGGCGCAGCTTCATCTTCAGCCAGTTGCCGCGAAAATAGCTTGAGCGGCGGTTGGAGGATAGCGACTCGCATGCATGCGGCGGCGAGTATCTCGAACTGGGGTATAGTGCGCGCGTTTGGCCTAGGACCGACGATGCCAACCCGGGGTATGACCGCAATCGACGAAGCTGCGGCACCATTGAGCGAAGCTTGGTACTACGCGATCCCGAGCCGACGCTTGCGGCGCGGGCGTATGTTGCGCAAGCTCATGCTCGGCGCGCCGATTCTGATCGGGCGCGACGCGGCGGGCGCGGCTTTCGCGTTGCGCGATCTGTGCCCGCATCGTGGCATGCCGCTGAGCGCCGGCCGGTTTAACGGGCATGAGATCGAGTGCTGCTATCACGGCTGGCGGTTCGACACGCACGGACGCTGCACCGAGATACCCTCGCTTGTGCCAAGCCAGACCTTTACCGCCGACCGCATCCACACCCGCAGCTACCCGGTACAGGAAGTACAGGGCAACATTTGGGTGTTCTTCGGCGAGAACCCGGCCGCGGCGCCCGAGACCCCGCGCCTCGCGGGCTTCGATGGGTGTACGCCCAACCTCTTTGAAAGCGTCGGTTTTGGCGCCGGCATCGATCACGCCGTCGTCGGGCTGATGGACCCGGCGCACGGTCCCTTTGTGCATCGCGCCTGGTGGTGGCGTTCGCGCCGGTCAATCCACCCGAAGCTCAAGGCGTTCACCCCTTCGCCATTCGGCTTTACGATGAACCGCCACCGACCATCACGAAATTCGCGCGCCTACCGGCTTCTCGGCGGGGCCCCCGAGACCGAGATCGTGTTCCAGTTGCCGAGCATCCGGATCGAGCACATCTGTGCCGGCCGGTATCTCGTGTGCAACCTCACCGCGATCACGCCGATCGACGATTCGGCGACCGAGATTAACCACTGCGTCTATTGGAACTCGCCCTGGCTCGGCGCGCTAAAACCGATTTTGCGCCGCTACGTTCGAGCTTTTCTGCGCCAGGACCGCGACATCATGGAACGCCAGCAAGAAGGCCTGCGGTTCAATCCGCCGCTCACCCTGATAGACGACGCGGACACGCAGGCGAAATGGTATTACCGGCTGAAACGCGAATACCGCCGCGCCCTTACCGAAGGCAGGGCTTTCCGCAATCCTGTCGAGCCCCGCACCCTCGAATGGCGCAGCTGAACTGCGCGCTTCAAACCCCTCTTTTGTGTGGGGCGGAAGCCAAACCGCCAAGTTCTCGGTCGACGCACGTCAACAGTGAACCCGAAAGGGGCACCGAGTTCCGCGCCCCAACGACGGTGCATTAACGAATTATTACCGGCCATTCGCTAATGTGATGGTATTGCGAAAAGCGCGGGGGCATAATCCATGAAGATCCTGGTGATCGATGATGACCACATGGTTCGTTATGCGCTCTCTAAGATCCTGCAGCGCAACGGATATGATGTCATCACGGCCTCGGACGGAAAGCGCGGGATGGCGCTTCTCCGCGACGAGCTTCCGGAGGTCGTGATCACCGACATCATCATGCCCGAGCAAGAAGGAATCGAAACGGTCGGTTTGATCAAACGCGAGCATCCGCAAACAAAGATCATCGCGATTTCCGGGGGTGGCCGGATTCGCAATGTCGATTTTTTGGAGATGGCGCGTTCGCTGGGCGCCGACGAAGTGATTGCGAAGCCATTCGAGGCGGAGGAACTGCTGAGCCGATTGCGCCACGTAACTCTCGGCTCCAGCGAATAGGCTCAATAGGTCGTGTTTAGCCTCAAATAACGGTAACGGTCGATCGTCTTGACGGCGATGTCGCGCTCCTCACCTTGGTGGGTCACACTGAGCTTGATCGTGACCCCGGCCTCGCCGTGGCCCCACAATCTGCGGTACAAATCAGCGAGATCCTGAACCGGCGAGCCGTCGATCGCGGTGACTCGATCGCCGTGCCGCAGACCTGCGACATCGGCTGGACCTTCCGGTGCGACGCGTTGCACGACGAGCGTACCGTCTACGTCCTGGAGATTGACCCCAAGCCACGGGCGCGCGGCCGATGCCGGCCGCCCGAGCGCGATCAGGTTGCCCATAACTGGCAGCAATTGGTCAATCGGCACGAACATGTTGCCGGGGATTCCGGCCGCCGCATCACTGACGATCAGCGAACCGACCCCGGCGAGCTTGCCGTCGGGGGCGATCAGGGCGGCGCCACTCCACTCCGGATAAGGGGGAGCGGTGAAGATCGCGTCATCGAGCAGGTATTCCCAATATCCCGCGAAGGCTCGGCGCGATACCACCACGGCCGGTTGCGCCGCTGCGGGTCCGCCGCGGCCGGCGACGACTACCGGCGTTTTTTCGGCGAGGGACTTCGCCGTCCCGAGCGCCAGCGGCGTCACCGCCAGCGAGTCGGTGGCGCGCAACAACCCGAGCCCCGATGCGATGTCGAAGCCGACGACATCCGCCCGGCTCACCTTGCCGGCGCTCGTCGTCACCTCCGCGGCCATAGCCTCGGTGATCAGATAACCGATCGTCACGACAAGCCCGGCACCGTCGATCACGACGCCGGAACCGTCGCGCTTTGTACCGAGAAAACTCGCGGTCCGTGCCTCCGCCGGTATCTCCGCGTGAACCCGGACGACCGCTTGGAGGCGTTGTGCGGCTTCATCGGCATGCGCCGGCCCCGCACCCAGCAACAGTGCTGCCGCAAGTAAAGAGGTTCCGGCGAAATTTCTTTTGCCCGGTGCAGCGGACTGCCGCGCGGCGCCGACAACCTTGCGGCGATCAGCGAAAAACCCGCCGATGACGCCGACGATGCCGCGGCGGAACAGCAGTACGCAAAACACGAAAATGGCGCCTTGCACGACGGTGACCCAGGAGCCGAGCTGCGCCAAATAATGCTGCATTGCGGTCAACAGAAATGCGCCGACGACCGGGCCAAGCACCGTGCCGAGCCCGCCGACCAATGTCATCAGCACGACCTCGCCCGATGTCGTCCATTGCACATCGGTGAGCGAAGCAAGTTGGAAGACGAGCGACTTCATCGATCCGGCGAGACCAGAGAGCGCGGCGGAAAGGATGAATGCGACGAGCTTGTACCGGTCGGCATCATAGCCGAGCGAGACGGCGCGACGCTCGTTCTCGCGGATCGCTTTGATGACTTCGCCAAACGGCGAGTGGATCGTCCTGAAGATGATCGCAAAGCCAATTAGGAATACGGCCAGCACGAAATAATACATCGTCAGCGTATCACTGAGGTCAATGAAACCTAGCAGATGCCCGCGCGGCACCGCCTGGATGCCGTCTTCGCCGCCCGTGAAGCGCGCCTGCAACGCGACGAAATAGATCATCTGCGCCAGCGCTAACGTGATCATCGCCAAGTAAATGCCGTGGCGGCGGATCGCGAGCCAACCGAAAACGGTTCCGAGGAGCGCGGCGACGCCGGTGCCAGCCAGGATTCCGACCTCCGGCGGGAAACCCCACACTTTGACGGTGTGCGCGGTTATGTAAGAGGCGCTGCCGAGAAACGCGGCATGGCCGAACGACAGCAATCCGACATAGCCGATCAGGAGATTGAAGGCGCAGGCAAAAAGCGCAAGGCAAAGCGCCTGCATCAGGAATACCGGGTAAAGCACGAAGGGCGCGAAGAGCGCCATCACGATCAGGGTCGCGGCAAGGGCCCATTCCCGGCTGCCGCTGCCAGCCATATCAACTCGCTCGGCCGAAGAAGCCGGCAGGCTTGATCAACAATACCAAGGCCATAATGGCAAAAATGACCGTGCTCGAGGCCTCCGGGTAAAAGACTTTGGTCAGACCTTCGATCAATCCCAATGAAAAGCCGCTGATGATCGCCCCCAGGATCGAGCTCATTCCGCCGATCACGACGACCGCGAAGACTGTGATGACAATGTTCGACCCCATCAGCGGACTGACCTGGTAGATCGGGGCCGCCATCACGCCAGCAAGCGCCGCCAGCGCAACGCCTGCGCCATAAGTCAATGTGATCATCCGCGGCACATTGATGCCGAATGCCTGCACCAGCACGGGGTTCTCGGTCGCCGCACGCAGATAGGCCCCGAGCCGGGTACGCTCGATTGTGAACCAAGTACCCAGGCATACCGCGAGCGAAGCGATGATGACCCAGGCGCGGTAGTTCGGGAGAAACATGAAGCCGAGCTGCCGCCCGCCCTGCAGTTCCCGCGGGATCGAATAGGGTTGACCTGCAGATCCGTATTGCTGACGGAAGATCCCTTCGATGACCAGCGCCAGACCAAAGGTCAGCAGCAGACCGTAGAGAGGGTCTAGCCCATAGATATGGCGCAGCAATAGCCGTTCTATCGCAACGCCCAACGCGCCGACGATGATCGGCGCCAGGATCAGAGCCGGCCAATAGCCGAGGCCCAGCGCATTCAGCAGAAACCATGCGCAAAACGCACCCAGCATGTACTGTGCGCCATGCGTGAAGTTAATGATGTTTAAGAGCCCGAAGATCACCGCGAGGCCAAGGCTGAGCATCGCGTAAAACGCGCCATTGATCAGACCGATTAAGAGCTGCGCAAACATCGCCGGCGCTGGCGGAATCGTCAGATGGAACCACTCAGGCATCGGGTGGCGCCTTCACCCGCTTCGCTGCGCTTGGCACCCCGCTTCTGCATTGCGGGAGAGGGGCGACCCAGACCGTAGGCTGGGTTGGTTAGGGTGACGCATCAGAGGGACCCCCTCAGCCTTTTACCAGCGGGCATTGATTGGGGCCGGGCAGCTTGAAGGCCTCCTCGCCCGGGATGACCGCGATTTGTTTGTAATAATCCCAGGGATATTTCGATTCCGACGGCTTCTTAACCTCGAAGAGATACATGTCGCGCACGAGTGTGCCGTCTTCGCGGATCCTCCCGTTCTTGGTCATGAAGTCATTGACTGGGGCGGCCTTCATTTGCTTGACGACCGTTCCGCCATCGAGGCTGTTGGTTGCCTTGACCGCAGCAAGATAGTGCATGATCGCGCCGTACACCCCGGCCTGCACCATTGTCGGCTCACGCTTTATCTTTTCGAAGAAGCGCTTCGACCAGGTTCGCGTTTCGTCATTCTGGTCCCAGTAGAAGGCCGAGGTCAGTTGCAGACCGTGTGCCGCCTGCAGCCCAAGGCTGTGGATATCGGAAATAAAAACGAGCAGACCGGCGAGCTTCTGGCCGCCCTCGACGATGCCGAACTCCGCCGCCTGCTTGATCGAATTGATCGTGTCGCCCCCCGCATTGGCGAGCCCGATGATCTTTGCCTTCGAGTTTTGCGCCTGTAACAGGAAAGATGAGAAATCTGCCGTGTTAAGCGGCGCGCGCACGGAACCTAGCACCTTTCCGCCTGCCTCCTCAATCACCCTCGTCGTGTCGCGCTCCAGCGCATGGCCGAAGGCGTAATCCGCGGTGATGAAGAACCAAGTATCGCCACCCGATTTGACGACCGCGGCGCCGGTGCCGTTCGCCAAGGCCACGGTGTCGTATGTCCAATGCACCGAGCTCGGCGAACAGGCCTTCCCGGTCAGGTCGGAGGCGGCCGCGCCGGAAATCAGAAACGCCTTGTTCTTATTGCGAGCGACCTCCTGCACGGCGAGCGCGACACTCGAAGTCGGCACATCGACAATCGCGTCCACACCATCATTGGTGAACCACTGCGTAGCGATTGCCGAGCCGATATCGGGCTTGTTCTGGTGGTCGGCGCTGATCAACTCGATCTTCTTGCCGTTGACCGCATCGCCGAAATCGGCGATCGCCATGCGCGCCGCCTCGACGGAGCCTGGACCGCCGATGTCGGAGTAAAGGCTCGACATGTCGCTGAGGACGCCGATCTTCACGGCATCCCCGGAGATTTGGGCAGAGGCCGACGTGGCAAGCCCGAGCATGGCGCCGATGGTCAGGGCCAGACCTGTGAGTTTCATCAAATTTCGCTCCCAAGAATTCCTGTTGCGCCGAATACCGCTACACGCCGAGATACTCGTGCAACTTGGCGGTATTCCGCGCAAGCTCTTCGTTGTGGATCATATCGATGATTTGTCCGTGTTCGACGACATAATGGCGATCGGCAAGCGTGGCGGCGAAATGGAAGTTCTGCTCTACCAGCAGAATCGTAAAACCCTTCTCCTTCAGCCGTCGGATTACGCCACCGATCTGCTGGACAACGACAGGCGCGAGACCCTCGGTCGGCTCGTCGAGTAATAGGAGATCCGCGCTGGTGCGCAGCATCCGCCCGATCGCGAGCATCTGCTGCTCGCCGCCGGAGAGTTTGGTGCCCTGGCTGCGGCGACGCTCACGCAAATTGGGGAAGATCGCATAGATCTCGTCGACACTCATCCCGCCCGGCGACAGAACCGGCGGAAGGAGCAAGTTTTCCTCGACGTCGAGGCTCGCAAAGATGCCCCGCTCCTCTGGACAGTAAGCGATGCCGAGCCGGGCGATCCGGTTCGGAGGGAGGCCAATCAGCTCGTTGCCGCGAAAGACGACCGAGCCTTGCCGCCGCGACACGATCCCCATGATCGCCCGCAATGTCGTCGTCTTACCGGCGCCGTTGCGGCCCAGCAAAGTGACGACCTCGCCGTTCCCGACGGCAAAGCTAATGCCGTGCAGGATGTGCGATTCGCCGTACCAGGCCTGCAAATCCTCGACGCCCAGCAGCCGGTCAGGCATGACCGGTCCCGAGATAGGCTTCGGCGACCTCGGGATTTTGCGAAATTGCCGGGTAGTCCCCTTCTGCGAGGATGCGGCCGCGCGTCAATACCGTAATGACATTGGAGAGGTCGGCGACGACTGAGAGATTGTGCTCGACCATCAGGACCGTGCGATCCGCCGCGACCCGCCGGATCAGCGCCGAGATTCGTCCGATATCGTCCTGCCCCAGGCCCGACATCGGCTCGTCGAGCAACAGCATCACCGGATCGAGGGCGAGGGTAGTGGCGAGTTCGAGCGCCCGTTTGCCCCCGTAGGATAGCTCGCTCGCCAGCGCCTCTTCAAACCCTGACAACCCAACGGCCTCGAGCAGCGCATCGGCGCGCGGATTGACGCTTTCGAGGATGCGCCGCGACCGCCAGAAATAAAACGAATTGCCGAGCTTCTGTTGCAGCGCGACACGGACGTTATCGCGCACGGTCAGGTGGGGAAACACGGCGGAGATTTGGAAGGAGCGCACCATGCCGCGGCGGGCTATCTCGGCCGGACGTTCGCTTGTAACGTCGTCGCCATCATAGATGATCCGCCCCGCGGTCGGCTCGAGGAACTTTGTGAGCAGGTTGAACACCGTGGTCTTGCCGGCCCCGTTTGGGCCGATCAATGCGTGAATCGTGCCGCGGCGGATCTTGAGGTCCACCCCACGCACTGCAGTGAAGCCGCGGAATTCCTTTGTCAGGCCGCGGGTCTCAAGGATCAGATCGCCCAAATGAAGGCCGGCCAACCCCCGCCCGTCCCTCCCCCGCTTGCGTCCGCTTGCGGGAGACGAAAGGGCGGGGGTTATTGTCTTCCTGGTGCCGTTAGCCTAATCCGGGCGCAAGGCGGGGGCAACTGGCGGAAGGACGGGAAAAGTGGACGATCCGATCGAGCGCGCTTTGGCAGAGATCAGTTTCGGCGCCGATGGCCTCGTACCCGCGATCGCGCAGCAGCACGACACCGGCGAGATTCTGATGCTGGCTTGGATGAACCGCGAGGCTGTTCGCGCCAGCCTCATGGAAGGGCGCGCCTGCTATTGGTCGCGCTCGCGCGGAAAGCTGTGGCGCAAGGGCGAAACTTCGGGGCAGGTACAGTGGCTGCGCGAGCTGCGCCTTGACTGCGACGCCGATGCAGTGTTGCTGCTGGTAGACCAACACGGTGTCGCCTGCCACACCGGCCGCCGCAGTTGCTTTTTCCGCGCCTGGCGGAGCGACGCATGGGCAGTGATTGCCGCCCCCGAAGTGGCGCCGAGCGCGCTCTATCCCAAGAGGCCTCGCCCCCCATAACGGGGGTCGAATTTAGTCGCTTATGGCAGCGGCGGGCACATCAGACGGCTTTGCGCCGCGGCGACCAAGTCCGAGGGAAACGGGCGGTTCGCGCAACGCGCGTTGTATTCGCTGACGCGAGCGTTGTACCGGGCGGTGGCCGCCGTAGCATCTGTATGGACTGAGCCAATCGACTGCCGGTAAGCAGCGTCGCGTTGTTCGAGCAGCGCCTTGTAGCGGGCGACCGAGTCGGGGTTGTTGATGTTGACCTGCGGCTTGTCGCGCGCCAGCTGGGCGTCGAAGTCGGCGAGGCGCTGAGTCGTCGCATTCAAGGCTTGGTTCTTCGCATCCATGTCCGCCCTCAATGTCTTGACCGCCTGATCCAAACACAAGCAGGCGGCGATCTCCGCGGACTGGGTAGGCACCGGCACAGGCGCCTGCGCTTTGGCTGCGGCCCCCCACAGCGCGATTAACCCTATCCCCCAAATTGCGACGCGTCCAAAACCGCTTACGGAAACCATCCCCTGTCCCCTGCCCAAAACCGGCGAACTCCGGCAGCGCGAGATTAGCCGAAAAAATCCGACAAGCGTCTCGCGTTTCAGGCTAGCGACGCGTGGGGTTGGAATCGGCGAGTTCGCGAACGCGCTCCGCGGCCTCGTGACCGAATTCGGTTGCCTTGTTCCTTAACTGCTGCCTCGCCCCGGCGAGCAATTCCTGTTCGGTCCGCGTCGGCGGGAGTATCGCCGCCAACAGCGCGCCCGCGACGAAACCCGCAACGCCGATCAGCCATGGCTCCTGCGCAATTTTCTCAGCCAGCTGACCGCCCGCGCGCCTGCTGGCGTCGCCGGCGTACCCGGTAATGTTGCCGGCGCGATCGAGGACGGCGCTGCCGGCATCGCGGGCCGAGCTGATGGCGCCGCGCGCCGCTCCCGCCGCTTGGTGCATCCAGCCTTCCGTAGGGCGGTCGTCACCGGTGCGAGCCATCGGTTTGCCACTCGGTCCGACGACCTGTGCGGTGCCGCCCTGCGGCCTGTCGCCAGTGCGGACTAACGCGGGGAACCGGCGGCGCGCCGCTTGGACGCGCTGGTCTTGTGCGAGGCGGTCGGCCAAACCGGTATTACTGGCGAGCAACCATGCGACACCTATGCCGATCAGTGCGATCGGCCATCGATTGTCGTGAAAGGCTTCGCCGAGGCTGCCGCTTCCAGATGGTTGCGTGATCATATTGCTTCCTCTTTGAAGGTCACGTGAACTGATCGCGGATCCATTCCTCATCCTGGCGCAGCGAATTCAAGGTCCGGTGCGGCACGAGCGCGTCGGCATCAAACCGGCTCCTGCCGAACAGTAACAATCCGACGCCAATCGCGACCACGACGAGGCCGACGATGAGAGCAGCGAGCCAAGGCTCCACTGCCTTGCTGAGGCCGAGAACCGCTGCAGCAATCAGCACAAGCCAACCGCTGAACGCGATGAGCCCGCCAGCGGCCAAAGCGCTGGCGCCTCGGCTCAACCGGCCGAACTTGTGCTGCAGCTCGGCCTTAAACAGCGCGATTTCCTGCCGGAGGAGCATCCCGGTTTCGCTCGCCAGGTCCGAAAGGAGAGTTGCAACAGATCGCTCAGACCGGGGCCGTCCGGCCACGGCGTCCGGCTCGAACTGGCCATCGCCGGTAAGCATCACCGGGTCTCAACCGTTCCGGAAGACCCGGCGGCGTAATCGGCCGCCGGGTGAACCCCGGTGGCGCTGCCGCTTGCAACCGCAGCTGTCACGGTACGAGCCGCTTCGCCAGGCGAGACTTGTCGGCTTGCTTCGTTTCCTGTGCGCACCTCAACATTGGCGGCCCAGATAAAGCGCCCGACGAGAAATCCGGTCGCCATCGCGCCGAGCACAAACCAGGCCGGCTGGCGTCGTGCGAAATCCCGAGTGTCCGCAATAAGCTCATCCCAGCGCCGCTCGTGGACGCGGCGAGCGATGTCGTGAACTTGATGACCAGTCCGGTTTACGTAGCGGGCGAGCGCTATGTTCTCCGAAGCCTCCAGGGCGTCAGCGGCACTGCGCAACGCCGCGGCTATGCCCCCTGACCTGTCGGCGATCTGCCGCTTTTGTTTTTCCAGTAGCGATTCGGCGGCCGAACAGGCGGCATCTATGAATTCAGCGATGACGCTCGCAGAACGCTCGCGGCGCCCGTCGGCTGTCATACGGGTCGCGCTATGGGCTGCCGAGCCTGAAGCGCCCTCGTTGCTCTCCGCCATCTCCGTTTCTCCGAGTGGGCAGCGCCTTGCGATGCTGGTGCGAAAACGGCCGGGTTCGACCGCTGGTTCCGCCGACGCAACCGAGGTGCCCCAAAATTTAGCAGTCGAATCGCTGCCACAGTTTGCCTGATAATTGAGAGGTTGTCTCCGCCTGGCGAGAGGCGGGTTCGGGCAACATGGGGGAAGAGGGGATGTCTCGCGGGACCGGCCCGATGGCCGCTACAGATGGCTGAGCTGAGGATCCGGGCCGATCCGCTCGACCGCATCCGCCGGGCACCGAAGAGACGACCGCCGCATCGGCGAGCTCCCTCCAAAAGGGCCCTGCCTCGCGTCGCAAAGCTCGGGATTTTGCTGTTCCTGTGGACCGCTATCCTCGGCGGCATCGTTGTGGGCTATTGCGCGCTCACCCTCCCCGACACGAGCGAGCTGACGCGGGCCGAACGACGACCGAGTGTGACGATGCTAGCGGCCGATGGCAGCCTGCTGACCACCTTCGGTGACCTCTTCGGCCAACCGCTGGGCTTGAAGGAAATGTCGCCTTACTTGCCGAAAGCGGTCATTGCGATCGAGGATCGCCGGTTCTACAGCCATTTCGGTGTCGACCCGATAGGCCTCGCCCGAGCGCTCTTCGCCAATATTGCTGCCGGACGTGTCGTGCAGGGGGGCAGCACGATCACGCAGCAGCTCGCCAAAAATCTGTTCCTCACCTCCGAGCGAAGCCTTCCGCGCAAGATTCAAGAAACGCTGCTTGCCCTGTGGCTCGAGCATCGGTTTTCGAAGGATCAGATTCTGGAGATCTACCTCAACCGCGTCTATCTCGGCGCCGGCACATACGGTGTCGACGCCGCGGCGCACCGCTATTTCAACAAATCCGCAAAGCGCACCAATTTGTACGAGAGTGCAGCGATCGCAGGGCTGTTGAAAGCCCCGACACGCTTCAATCCGACTCGCGATCGCGAGCGTGCCGCCATGAGAACAGCGCAAGTTCTCGCGAAGATGGCCGAGGCCGGCTTTGTCAGCGAAAAGGAGGTCGTGGCGGCGAACAAAGGCGGCGCCGCTTTCACGGCGGTGACCGTAACCCGGCCCGGCGCGCGATATTTTGCCGATTGGGTGGCTGAGCAGCTCGCAGATTTCGCCGATACCGGCAGCCGCGACCTGACTATCATAACCACCCTCGATCCGGGGATGCAGGCAGAAGCGGAAGCGGCGATCGCCGATGTCATCGGCCGCGATGGCGGCCGGATGATGATGAAGCAGGGCGCGCTGGTGGCGATGTCGCCGGACGGTGCGGTGCGCGCAATGGTGGGCGGCCGCGATTACAACGAAAGCCAGTTCAATCGCGCGGCCCAGGCGCAACGCCAGCCGGGCTCGGCTTTCAAGCCCTTCGTGTACCTCGCGGGGCTGGAAGCGGGATTGCGGCCTGACGACCGGTTCGTTGACGCGCCGATCCGGGTCGGCGGTTGGGAGCCGCGGGATTACACCGGACGCTATCAGGGCGAGATGACATTTGCCGACGGCTTGGCGCAGTCGATCAACACGATCGCAGTGCAGGTCGCGCAGCGCGCCGGGCTCCGGAACGTGATTTCGGTCGCGCACCGGCTCGGGATATCCTCGGAGCTCGCGCCGGAAATGAGTCTGGCGCTCGGCACGAGCGAGGTGAACTTGCTCGAGCTCGTCTCCGCCTATGCGCCGTTCGCCAATGGCGGCAATGGGGTGTTGGCATACGGCATCGCCGAGATACGCGACAGCACCGGGAAGGTCCTATTCCGCCGCGCCGGATCGGGACTCGGGCAAGTCGTCAGCCCGGAATTCGTCGCAACAATGAACGAGATGTTGAGCGCGGTCATCGGCCACGGCACCGGCAGGACCGCAGCCTTGCCGCGTCCCGCCGCGGGCAAGACCGGCACGACGCAGGATTATCGTGACGCGTGGTTCATCGGCTACACCGCCGATCTCGTCGCCGGGGTGTGGTTCGGCAACGACGACAATACGCCGACGAATAAGGTTACAGGCAGCACGCTGCCTGCTCAGACCTGGCGACGCTTTATGGTGGCCGCGACGAAAACGATGCCAATACGGCCGCTGCCGAATACGCCAGCGCCAGCGCCGGCAGCGGCGATCGGTGTGGGCGGGTTTTTCGAGAACCTTCTAGGCCTATTCGGCCTCCGCCCCTCACCCCAACCCTCCCTCCGCGTCCCCGGGCGAACGAACGGAGTAGCGGTCGGCCAATAGGGCTCGGCGACTGCATGCGACCGATAGCGCCGGGGACGGGAGAGGGACGGACCCGCGCTACGGGAAGGCGAGGAGTTGGCGTCAGTCTTTAACGGAGCGGCGAGAAGGAGGACGGAACGAGCAGCATATTCTCCTGCTTGATGAACATGCCGCGCGTGGCCGGGGGCCAGCTGCCGTCCTTGCGGGACTCCTCACGGATCCGCGCCTGCTCGTTCGCGTCCTTGTAGGCCCAGATGTGGATCCATTGATTGAGCGGGCCCAACTCGGTGTGACCCGCCGCCGCCAGCGGCGACAGTTTCACGCGTCCCTCGATCCGCTCGGCCCAGCGCTCGATGACCTGCTGCGCCACGCCCGGGAGCATCGTATAGGTGCGGATCTCATAGAGATTGCCGTATTGACGGGGCGTGAAGGCTGGGCAGAACGGCGCCGCGTTGACGATCTTGCTCTCCATCTCGACGATGAACTCCTGGATCTTCGGCAGCCAGTTCGGGATCGATTGCGAACGTACCCGGGTACGATGCTGGAGGTCGTCGTAAGGCCAGATATGGATGATGTGGTTGAGAGGCCCCACCGCGGTATGAAAGAAGGCGCCGAGCGGCGACACCTTGACACACTCAGTTCAACGCCTCCTCGAACCGCTTCTCGACCTTCGGCACCGAGCCGGGCTGCCATCGGTAGGTCCGCATCTCAAAGATCATCGACCTCACTCCCCTTTTGTAAGTTGGCCCGATTACCTTAAAGCAAGAACCGCGGCTACGGTAGGCGGGCGAGCTTCTCGGTCAGCAACTCGTAGAAGCCCTCGGCATC
>Ga0126371_10000149_pt1 | contig 52711 bp, 43 predicted proteins | sample PanSoiMetaPlot_4_FD_110145 | JGI IMG/M metagenome (GOLD analysis project Ga0126371, IMG submission 110145) | Tropical forest soil microbial communities from Panama - MetaG Plot_4 | ecosystem: Environmental > Terrestrial > Soil > Tropical forest > Bulk soil | place: Panama | collected 2016-02-17
AGCCCCGATCAGGCGCTCGTACAGACTGTCGACTTCTTCACCCCAATCGTCGACGATCCCTACACCTTCGGCCAGATCGCCGCGACGAATTCCCTGAGCGACGTCTACGCCATGGGAGGCCACCCTCTCACGGCACTTGCTCTCGTTTGCTTTCCCGATAAAGCAGACCTGGAAATTCTCGAACGCATCCTCGCCGGCGGCCTGTCCAAGATGATCGAAGCGGGATGCACCGTCATCGGCGGCCACAGTATTCGCGACGAGGAAACCAAGTTCGGCTACTCCGTCACAGGCCTTATTCATCCGCAAAGAGTCTTGCAGAACCAAGGCGCAAAACCGGGAGACAAGCTGATCCTGACGAAAGCGCTAGGCACGGGAGTGATCTCGACCGCCATCAAGAAGGGAAAAGCAGAACAAACTTGGATCGAAGCCGCAACCGCCTCAATGACAACCCTAAACAAGAAAGCGGCGGAAATAATAACGGCTCATGTGGGGACGGCCGCCTCGGCCCTCCAGTCGTTTCTTGCCGAAGCCCCGAGCGAAGCCGAGGGGGAAGCAAGACGTTCCGTGCCAGAAGCCGAAAGCCGAAAGCCGGAAGCCGCCTTCACCATCCACGCCATGACCGACATCACCGGCTTCGGCCTCATCGGCCACGCCCGAGAAATCCTGCTGGCCTCCGACGTTTCTATGAAAATCCACGCCATCCGGATTCCGCGGCTCGCAGGCGCTCTCGACTGTATCCGCGCCGGTCACATCCCCGGAGGCCTGACCAACAACCGCGCCTTCGCCGAGTGCCTGGTCGAATACGATCCCGACGTGCCCGAAGACGTCCGCACCATCCTGTATGATCCACAAACTGCTGGAGGCCTTTTCATCTGCACGCCTGATGGCCAATCTCTGACGCAAGCGTTGAACGAAGCCGGAGTCCCCGCAGTCGAGATCGGCGAAGTCCTCCCGAACTCGAAACCACGCATGCTGATCACGAAATAATGATGGATTTGACTTACTCTGTGTCCCCTGTGGTGAATTAAACGAGGCGAATCTCACATGCACCATCCCACCAAATTAACGCATCTACTAAATTGAGTTTCTGCTCCCACACTGCAAGGAGTCATCATGCCAACCCGTTTTCTTGGTCACACCGGTCTCGAAGTCTCCGCGCAAGGCCTAGGCTGCATGGGCATGTCGGAGTTCTACTCCGGATTCGATGACACCGAATCGATCGCCACCATTCACCGGGCGCTCGAGCTCGGAATTTTTTTTCTCGATACGGCCGACGTCTATGGCCCGCACAAGAACGAAGAACTCGTGGGACGCGCCATCAAAGGCCGTCGCGACGACGTCTTTCTCGCCACCAAGTTCGGAATCGTGCGCGATCCCAAGAATCCCGGCACTCGCGCTGTGAGCGGCAAGCCCCACTACGTCCGCCAATCCTGCGAAGGCAGTCTGCGCCGCCTCGGCGTCGAAACCATCGACCTCTACTATCAGCACCGCGTCGATCCCGACACGCCGATCGAAGAAACGGTCGGAGCGATGGCCCAACTGGTCAAAGAAGGAAAGGTCCGTTACCTCGGCCTTTCGGAAGCTAGCCCCGACACTCTTCGCCGAGCGATGAAGGTGCATCCCATTACCGCGCTGCAGACCGAGTACTCTCTCTGGACCCGCGATCCCGAATCGAACGGCGTCCTCGCCACCTGTCGTGAACTCGGTATCGGCTTCGTCGCCTACAGCCCTCTCGGCCGCGGATTCCTTACCGGACAGTTCAAGCGTTTCGAAGATCTCGCTCCCGATGACTACCGCCGCAACTCGCCCCGCTTCCAAGGCGCGAATTTCCAGAAGAATCTCGACCTCGTGAGCAAGGTTGAGGAAATATCGAAAGAGAAAGGCTGCAAGCCGTCACAACTGGCGCTCGCATGGGTTATGGCGCTAGGCAACGACATCGTTCCGATACCCGGAACGAAACGCCGGAAATATCTGGAAGAAAACGCGGCGGCGTCCCGGATCAAACTGTCGCACGAAGACCTGGCCCGTCTCGACGAAGTCTTCCCGCGAGATGCAGCCTCCGGTGACCGCTACCCCGAACATATGATGGCCATGGTCAACCGCTGAGGGAGAAGACGGAAAGGAAAAATGGGTGCCCCATTTCTCGCGCGTATTTTGCGCGAGAAGTGGGGATTTTGAATTAACCCTCGAAACTTGTTTTGTAACCTGCACGTGAGCTGGCATCATCCCGAAGACCGCGCTTTTATCAGCGGGTCGGGGGATCTCGCTGGGCGCACCCGTAATGCCCCCGCACCCATCACCAACGTAACCAAGCGCTCCCCATCCCTCCGCGCCACGATCACCCCATGGATCTCAAGCGCCTGATCACGCAAGTCGCCTACAAAATTGAGGCCAAGCTCGAAGGCGGATTCATCGCTCGCGCGACTGATCCCTCAGTTCCTCCGCTCGAAGCACCCACACGGGAAGAACTGCAGCAAAAGATTCGGCAGAACATGCTAGCTGTGATCTCAGCGGAGTTCCCAGGCTTGAACGTTCCAGCCGGTGCCAAGCATGTGGAGATGTCTTTCCATATCGAGCACAATCCCGGCGGCGGATACTCCATCCACTCCTCCGATCCGAGCAGGCCGGTCCTCCAGCCCGAGAATCAAAAAGAACTCGAAAGCCAGTTTCTCGAAAATGTCCTGGGCTTCACAAGTAAGTATCTGACTCCTGGGATGGCAAAAGCGATGGCCGCGCAAGTCGGATCAACCGACTTGAAGGTGGTCGTGAATCGAAGCGTCTCCTTTCGGATGAACTCCGATGGTAAAGACGTCACTTTCGGTACGCCGAAAAGCGCGCCCCGCCCGAGCGCGACGACGCAAACTCCACAATTAACTGATACATCAGCCGGCCCCGACCAGCTAGCCGGAACCATCGCCAACAATCCAATCACGCCCGAGCCCAGCAATGCCGGGCGGATCTTCGGAATCCTCATCATGCTGCTGATCCTCGCAGGCATGCTGTATCTCTATCTGCACAGCAGATGAGAGAGCCCAAGAAGGAAATTTTCACGGCTGAAGAGCCCTTTCATGATGGGTGCCCCATTTCTCGTGCGTTTTTTTTGCCCGAGAAGTGGGGATTTTGATCTTGGTCGCCAGCAGATCAGAGCGCAGCTCCCACCGATTACTATTCTGATTCCTCGCTCCAGTGAGCAAGTCTGTAAACGGAGTCTCCAAATTATCCTCTTGTCATCCTGAGGCGCGCCTTAGCGCGCCGAGGGACCTATTCACCCGCCGCCACCATAACAGCCACATCGTTCCAGCATGTACTCGTCCCACTCCACGCACTCCAACGCCATTCTCCCCAACGACCGCACGTGCAAATGAGGTGTTCTCTCCCACCGATTACTATCTTGATTCCCGTCTCCGCACACGCAACACGATTCCATTCCGAAACGCCGGACTCTTTACCGAGCGAGCTCCCCCACCCTGCACCGTCGAAGATCCAAGCGACTGACCAGTCGTCACATCCACCCACGACACCTCATACGCTCCAGCGGGCAGATTCAACGAGATGTCCGCCGGTCCCTTCCCGTCCACATAGGTCGCGTATTCTCCGCCAGGCGACGACAGCGTATGCGTCATGACTCCCCCCGCATGCTTCACCAATGAGCAATCCGGACGCATCTCCACCAAGGGCAGCCCCCGCAAAAACTCAGTCAAAATCCGCAATCGCTTCCGCAACTCCGGACTGCCTCCGCCCGGCCCATTCTTCTCCAGATCCGTCCCATCCTCATGTCCAACGCTGAACGAATAGTCCAGATGATCGAACACGCCTCCGCCCGACAGCATGAAATTCCATGCCTGCTGCGCATAAGCGTCATCTCCGCGCCCCAGAAATCCCGTTTCGTCGTACGAGAGCACCTTGCTCAATCCGTAATTCAGCGCCGCCGCTTCCGGATACGCATAGTGAAAATTAACGATGCTTACTCCGGGCAGCACATCCTTCACCGCATATCGAAAGTTGCAGCAGTCTTGCGCGATCAAATGCTTGTTCGCCAGCCCCGACTCCTCGCCCCTGATCCAGTCCGCCACACGCGCCTGCCATGCCACTGTGGCGTCATCCGGTAAATCGACGGAATTCGGATACTGATCCCGCCCCGTAAACAAATACGGATTCACCACGTCCGCCAGCACCGGACGGTCTGACCACGGCTCATTCGCAATCTCAAAAATTACATTCGGATACGCATTCGCCTCGCGCACCAGCTTCCGCGCGTACCGCTCCTGCTGTGCCAGAATATTGCCGCTTTCCAGTGTGTTCAGCTTTTTCCAGTCGATAACATCCGTCGAGTTCACATTGTTCTCACGCTTGAACGGAGACACATTCCACTGCATCTCCCCATATTGCGAAGAAAACAGAGTAATCTCCACAACGATCCCGCGCCGCAAAGCCTCGCCCAAGAAATCATGCAGCCGCGAAAAATACTCCGGATTCCACTTCTCCAGATCAAACTTGTTCCCGCCTCCGGCATATCCTGGCTCGGAACTCCGCCCCCAAGGAGCAACAAACCGCTCCTCCGCCGGCGCCAGATCATTCCGCAAAATCCCGAACGACTTCCCCGGAACTTCCACATACGATCCGCCAAACAGCCGCGTGTAATTCATCCCGTCGGCCTCAATGGTCGCCAGATACTTGTGGTAATCGAAGTCGCCATTCAATACCGCGCCATAGTGCTCCCCGCTCCCCACAAGCGCGACCGCCCGATCCTTATATAAGAAGTAATGCGGATTCTGTGGATGCAAGGAAATCGGGCGTTCGGCTTTCTGCTGTGCGCAGAGCGGAATACCTGCGAGAGAAGACCACAAGATCAAGACGATCTTCGAATGTCGAAACACAAAACCCACCCCCGTCAGTCGTCATTCTGAAGCGCGCAGTAAGCGCGCCGAGAACCTTACGAAAACTCGGCTCCGGATATGCAGCTCGGTCAAGCGCCTAGAGCATACAGCGCGGACACAAGAGTTGTCTGTTTTTGCAGGTTTCCGCTTAGAAGGGCTTCGCGACCAGCACGTAAACAAGAACCACGATGCAGAGCGTCAGAACGAGCAACGACAGCTTCTCCATCTTCATCGTGTCTTTCCGCTTTGTCGTTTCGTTCGCCATAACGACACCAGTTTGCCGGAATTATGCCCCCTTGAAAATGGCCCCACCGTGGGTGGCACACCGGTAACATAACCAAAGTTTTCCGCGGGCTTCATGTGGCGCGGGCCGCCCCCGCCCCCCCCCCGCGTTGGTGTCAGTCGAACGCACGTTGTCCTTGAGAATTGCCTGTGGCGGAGGGCGGCGCTTCAGGGCCGCGTCGAAGCGTCCCAAATCCCCATTTGCGTGAGGATCCAGGAGTAATCGAATGCTGCTTCCCTCAGGCGGTCGTAGCGGCCGGAGGCGCCTCCGTGGCCTGCCGGGCTCAGGTTTGTTTTCAGGATCATCGTGTTGTGATCCGTGCGCGTCGCGCGCATCTTCGCCACATACTTTGTGGGCTCCCAGTACATGACCTGGCTGTCGTTGAATGACGTCTTGACCAGCATATTCGGATAAGCCTTCGCCGCAATGTTGTCATAAGGCGAGTACGTGATCATGTAGTCGAACGCTGCTTTCTCTTTCGGATTGCCCCACTCCTCGAACTCTCCCACCGTCAACGGCAAGGTTTCGTCGAGCATGGTATTGATCACGTCAACGAAGGGAACTCCCACCAATGCCGCATGAAACAGATCCGGACGCATATTGAGCACGGCGCCCATGAGCAGGCCTCCAGCGCTACGGCCCTCGATGACAAGGCGGTCTTTCGATCCGTAGCCGCGCTTGACCAGATCCTCGGCGCAGGCGATGAAGTCGGTGAAAGTCGTTCGCTTTTTCATCATGCGGCCGGCATCGTGCCAGGCCTTGCCCATTTCACCTCCGCCGCGCACGTGCGCGACTGCGGCGACCACGCCACGATCAACCATGCTGAAGATGTTCGAGTTGAAGAACATGTCGATCGAGATGCCATAGGAGCCGTACCCATAGAGGTAGATCGGCCCGGTCCCGTCGAGCTTCGCGCCTTTGAGATGCAGGACGGAGACGGGAATCTTCACGCCATCAGAAGCGACCGCATAGATCTGTTCAACCTGATACTTGCTGCGGTCGTAACCGCCGGGAACTTCTTTCTGTTTGAGCAGCGTTGATGTTCCCTTCTCCATATCGTAGGAAAACACCGACGCTGGCGTGATCGGCGACTGGTATCCATAGCGGAAATCCGTCGTGTCGTAAACGCGGTTGGTGTAGGAGTACGCGGCGTAAGCCGGCTCAGGGAAAGCGATTCGCTTCGACTGCCCGTTGCGGAGATCGATGACGCGGATTTGCGGCAGACCGCTCTCGCGCTCAAACAGCACGCAGAAGTTCTTGAAGAGCTGCAACTCGTCAAGCATGATCGCCGGATTCTGCGTCATGACTTCATGCCAGTTCGCGCTGCCTGGATCGTTCACCGGCGCAGTAACCAGACGAAAGTTGCGCCCGGTATCGTTGACGCGAATGTAGAAAGCGTCTCCGTTGTGATCGGGGTAGTATTCGACGCCCTGCTTGCGCGGCTCGAGAATCTTCCAGTCGGCATCGGTCTGCTTCGCTGAAATGTAGCGCGCTTCCGTGGTGGTGTGACTGCCCGAGACCAGGAAGATGTAAGCGTCGCTGAGCGTCTTGTAAGCCTCAACCTGGAATTTTTCGTCGGGCTCTTCGTAGACGAGCGTGTCGGGCGCGGAGGATCCGGCCGTGTGGCGATAGAGGCGATACTGGCGCTTCGAGACAGCGTCTTCCTGCGTGTAGAAGATGGTCTGATTGTCGGCAGCCCAGACGACCGAACCAACGCGCTCCGCATGATCGGCGAGCGTCTTGCCCGTGCGCAGATCTTTAACGGCGAGATTGTACTGGCGGAATCCGGTGTTGTCGTAAGAGTAAGCGAGCAGGTTGCCGTCAGGACTGACGGCATAGGCCGCGACCGACATGAAGGCCTGTCCCTTAGCGAGTTCGTTGACGTCGAGCAGGACTTCCTCCGGGGCGTCCATGCTGGCTTTCTTGCGGCAGCGGATGGGATACTGTTGGCCGGCCTCGACGCGCGTGTAATAGAAGTGGTCGCCTTCGCGATAGGGGACATCGACGTCGGTTTCCTTCACGCGGCTGAGCATCTCGTCATAAAGCTTTTTCTGGAAGGGCTCGGTGGGCTTCATCACCGCGTCGGTGTATGCGTTCTCGGCCTCAAGATAAGCGCGGACCTCAGGATTGGGTTTGTCACGCAGCCAGAAATAGTTGTCGGTCAGCGTGCGTCCGTCGACCTCGCTGACGTGCGGGACTTTCTTCGCAACAGGAGGCGCGGGGAGATTGTCGGCGGCCGTGAGGAGCAGAGCCGAGAGTGGAATGATGGCGGAGAATTGTGCGCGGCGGAAAAGGCTGGTCATAAGAAGTCCAAAGATCCGAGGTTCTGACAAGGGGAAAACGATACTCCGGGGGCGGAGGAGAATGCAACGTTTTGAAAGGGCGGGTGGTGGTCAGTTTGAAATTTCAAACTGACGCACTACCAAAAGCGCGCTGCCAGCCTGTCGAGTCAAACACCCTTTGTCTTTCCAACAAGTCGCGCAGCGACGGCAGAGGAATTTGCTGTCGCGTCCTCCGTCACAGTCGCCGACTCGGAATATTAGCTTTAGTCCCGTTTATCGATCCAGCCGCGCCGGAGGGGGACGAAGCTGACTGCCTCTACACTTGTTAGCTGGGCTTCACCTCCGCGGGACAGCCGATGGCGGCTGTCCCACATGCTTCGTAACGGCTATTGAATCAACGTGCCGCCGTTGCCGTTTGGCTCTTCTTCCGGCGCGATGACCACCGCTGCCGCTACCTTGTCGCCCGGTTCCATGTTCAGAAGGCGGACGCCTTGGGCGTTGCGGCCTGATTCGCGGATCGTGGTTGAATCCATGCGGATGATCTTGCCGTAGTGGCTGATCAGCATGACCTCAGATTTCTCATCGACCTGAGCGATGCTGACGACTTTGCCGACACGCTCGGTGGTCTTGAGGTTGATCACGCCTTTGCCGCCGCGGTTGGTGAGGCGGTATTCATCGGCGGGCGTGCGCTTGCCAAAGCCGTTTTCGGTGACGGAGAGGATCAGGTCGCCTTTCACGGTTACGTCTACGACTTCCGCATCGGGCACTGAAGTGCCCTTGGCGGACGAGGCGTCCGCCGCTTCACGCTCCGAGGTGGCTTCCGGCTTCGTTGTCGTTGCCATGCCGATTACGTAGTCGCCCTTTTCCAGATCGATGCCCCAGACGCCATAGGCGCCGCGGCCCATCGGGCGGACGTGAGATTCGTCGAAGCGCACGGCCATGCCTTCGTGGCTGGCGAGAAAGACGATCTGCTGCCCGTCGGTGATGCGGGCGGCGACCAGTTCGTCTCCCTGCTCGATGCCGATGGCCATGATGCCGTTCGAACGCACGTGCATGAACTCGCGCACCTCGGATTTCTTGACGAGTCCGTTGCGCGTGGCAAAGAAGACGTATTTGTTTTCCTCTTCGAGGTTGCGCACGGCGACGACCGTCTTCAGCGTTTCACCGGGCTGCAGTCCGACGAGGTTGCCGATGTGTTTGCCTTTGCCCGCGGCGCTGACATCGGGGATTTCATAGACCTTGAGCCAGTAGACGCGTCCTGTATTGGTGAAGATCAGGATGTAGGCATGCGTCGAGACGATGAAGAGATGTTCAACGAAATCCTCATCGCGCGTCTTCATGCCGGTGCGCCCCGTGCCTCCGCGGCGCTGCATGCGGTAGGTCGAGATCGGCGTGCGCTTCAGGTAGCCGGAGTGGCTGACCGTGACGGCGACCTGCTCGTCGGCGATGAGATCTTCCAGAACGATTTCGGCGGCTTCGTCTTCGATGCGGGTGCGGCGGTCGTCACCGTAGAGCTTCTTCACTTCTTCGAGCTCTTTGATGATGACCGAGCGCAGTTTCTTTTCAGAGCCGAGAATCGATTCGTACTCGGCGATGTTGTCGCGGACTTCCTTCAACTCGTTTGAGATTTCATCGATCGACAGTTTGGTCAGGCGGTGCAGTTGCAGTTCGAGGATGGCGTCGGCCTGCTTCGCCGTGAACGGCTTCTCCGGATCGACTTTTGGCGCGCGGCCGATGGTATTGATGTCGATCTTCTTGCCACCGAAGTACTGGACCAAATTCTCGCGGGCGTCCGCGCGGTTAGCGCTGCCGCGAATGATGGTTATGACGTTGTCGAGGTGATCGAGGGCCGTCAGGTAACCTTCGAGGATGTGCTCGCGGTCTTTCGCTTTGGCGAGCAGGTAGGCAGTGCGGCGGCGAACAACGTCGACCCGGTGCTCGATGAAGTACTTGATGGCCTGGATGAGGCCCATTTCGCGCGGCTGTCCATTGACCACCGCGAGCAGAATCATCGAGAAGCCTTGCTGCATCTCCGTGTGCTTGAAGAGCTGGTTCAGGACGATCTGGGGCTCGACACCGCGCTTGAGTTCAATGACAATGCGCATGCCGTCGCGATCGGATTCATCGCGGACGTCGGAGATATCTTCAATTTCCTTGTCGTTGACCAACCCTGCGATACGCTTGATCAGATTCGCCTTGTTGACCTGATACGGAATTTCGGTGACGACAATGGCTTGGCGATCTTTGGTGATGTTTTCGATCGCAGCCTTGGCGCGCATCATGAAGCGTCCGCGGCCGGTGCGGTAGGCCTCGAAAATTCCTGAGCGGCCGTGAATGATGCCGGCAGTCGGGAAATCCGGGCCCTGAACGAATTTCAAAATTTCGGCGAGCTGCGCGTTCGGATTGTTGACCAGCGTGATGGTGGCGTCGACGATCTCCGTCAAATTATGTGGCGGAATTTTCGTGGCCATGCCGACGGCGATTCCGTCGGAACCGTTGATCAGCAAGTTCGGAATGCGCGCCGGAAGAACGTCGGGCTCGACTTCACTGCCGTCGTAGTTGTCATGGAAGTCGACTGTCTCTTTATCTAAATCTTCGAGAAGCGGCGTGGAAACTTGCGCGAGTTTCGCTTCGGTGTAACGGTCGGCCGCCGGAGGATCTCCATCGACGGAGCCGAAATTTCCCTGACCAAAAATCAGCGGATAACGCATCGACCAGTCCTGCGCCAGCCGCACGAGAGCGTCGTACACGGCGAGGTTGCCGTGCGGGTGGTACTTACCCATGACGTCTCCAACGATGCGGGCGCACTTGCGCGTAGCCCGATTCGGATACAACCCCATCTGCTGCATCGTGTAGAGGATGCGGCGGTGGACGGGCTTTAGGCCGTCGCGGACGTCGGGGAGCGCGCGGCCGATGATGACTGACATTGAATAGTCGAGATAGGAGCGGCGCATCTCCTCTTCAATGTTGACGGGTTGAATGTTCAGCGCGCCGTGGCCGTTGCCGTCGGGCGGAGGTGTCAGGGGGAGTTCAGGATTCTGGTCGTCAGGCATAGTTGAGCTTCTGGCTTCTAGCCGCTAGCTTTTCGCTAAACTTTACGCGGCGGATCGGGCAGTTCTTTTTTGCCTTTGACTTGGCGTAAATGCTTGCATTTACAGGATGTTATCTGCCCCGGGAACTTGGTTGATTATAGCATGTTTTTGGGCGGTTTCGGTGTGTGAAAGGGGAGTGGGAGTTCGGAACGTAAACGGCTTAGGCGATGGTTGAGCGTCGCAGGAGTGCGTTCTTGCTTTTGGTTTGCGCTGAACGTACACCGTGCCGACGTGGTTGGGACAAGCAGATTCCTCGGTGCTTTCGCGCCCCGCAATGACAAAACTCCATGACGTTATTTCTGCAGACTAGGGGCCGACGATTACTTCGTTCGAAGCCCTAGGAAGTTGGAAGTGGAAGCCGCGGGAGGAGTTAGTCGCGACTGTCTCGGGGACGTTTAGAGAGGCGAGTTCTATGGCTTGAGTCCATTCGCCGGTCGTGGCGTAGTCAGAGACGACGTAGACGACGCCATCGGCAATCGTGTATGCCGAGATTTCCTGACTGCGACCGTCACGAAATACAAGGACGACAGAGCCGGCCGCGGTTGCCCCATGCGACTGCGAAATGGTTTGCGATGACCGACGTTCGGATGCAGAATCGATCATCTGCGCTTGGGACGACGGATCGCCGCTCACCTGAACGTAGCGGTCGCCTTGAAGCTCAATCATGAGCGGCTGTGTCGGAGCCGCCGGAGGTTCAGGTGTCGCAGCGGCTTGGGGTTGTTGCACGACAATCACTGGAGGCTGCGAGGCTACTGGATATCCAGCATCGAGATTGTCGGCGTATGGATCAAGCCAGCCTAGAGGATAGTATCCGCGAGCGTTTCCAAAATGGCGGAAGTGCTCGCCGTGAAAAGCTGAAGAGCGTCCGTGGAAGTGAGGCGCGAAGCCCATTCGCTGCGCGGCCAACATGGCTGGCGTGCCGAGCAGAAGAACGAGGGCTACGACGCGTCGCATGGTTAGTCCGGCTGCGGGGTCGCAGGCAACTGGAAGACTATGCCGTTCTCTTCATTTTGCTGGCGAGTGCTGTCGAGGTTGAGGTCAGCCAGCGCCACGCGCCGCGAGTGACCCGGCGTCAAGTCGAATAACGTATTCCCGACGATCGCGTAATTGGAGACCTCAAGTTGGTGACCGTCTTTAAAAACAATAACAGTGGGCGGGGGGGGCGGCGGAGGGTCGGGAGCAACTGGGTCCGATTCAACGTCCGCATGAGCCGCAGGAGGGTTCTCCGCGGGTGGAATGTAAGAGCGAGCGCCGGAACCGCGACGATCGAAAACCGTGGGCCCACCTCGATAGTTCGTATCATCTTCGGACGCGTCAGGCGCATCGGCGTAATCGTTGGAGTCGACCGCGTAAGGGACTGGGTATGCGTAGAGATACGGTACGAAGTTGGTTCCATTATGATGGGGCCGATGTTGGCCGTCGCGAGGTCCGTTGAACGACGGCCGAAAAGGCACGGCTGCATTTGGGGCAAATCCGCGGGGGCCGAGAGAGGTGACACTGGGCGGAGTGCCGTTAATCGCGCGTCCGCCGAATCCGGGCGAAGTTACCGATGTGGGCGGTGCATTGATTTGTGCCTGGAGGCCGGTGGCAAACAGGAATGATCCGACTAGAGCGAGAAGGAACGCCGTTGGCGAGAGACAGCTACGCACGTGTATATGATACTCCTTCGGACGGGCCATCGCGCACCTCAGGGATAGAACGTCCCTACGTTATTGGATTGCGCGAAATCCTTGTCGGACGCGGATTTGAGGCCTATTTTGCTGATGGATAGTGGAGCACCCAGTGCCACAACGGGTCGTAATGGGCGGATTTGTGGTGGCCTGAATTGGCAGTTTCTTTCGCTCCTATGGAGCTTGCGGCTATCTGGCTTCTCCGTCCCACGGCTTGCGCCGTGGGCTGCATTCTTGCGCCGCTTCGCGGCTACGCAATACTGACATTGGGGACGGCGGGAAGTGGGCACCCCAGAACAAGGACCTGTCAGCTGACACATGGCCGATCAAGCCGGGCACTATAATCCTGTTGAAAGATGAGATCCTTTTTTCGATTTGCGGTGCTGGCGCTGGTGCTTCTGATCGTGGCCATGATTTCAGGACTGACTGCCATGCGGCTTGCGATTCACGGGCAGGAAGTCGCTGTTCCCGCGCTGGTCGGGTTGACACCAAGTGAAGCCGAGCGGACCGTCTCCGGACCCGGGTTGCAGATTTTCATCGAGCGGCAGTACTACAGTCCACAGGTGCCCGAAGGGCGGATTATGTCGCAACTTCCGATGCCCGGGACGAAGGTGCGGCGTGGTTGGCAAGTGCGGGTGGCGCAGAGTCTAGGACCGACTCGGGTCGCCGTTCCGGATGTGACTGGGCAGAGTGAGCATGCAGCCGAATTGAACATACGGCGGCGCGGGCTCGATGTAGCCTCGATGGCGGCGGTGCCGATGCCGGAGATTCCCGCGGATCAGGTCCTGGCGCAGAATCCCACGGCAAACGCGGCGCAGCTAATAGCGCCGAAGATCAGTTTGCTGGTGACGGCGGGAGCTCCACCGCAGGCTTTTGTGATGCCGAGTTTTGTGGGACAGCCGCTGGGGAGCGTAAGCCGGACGCTGCAGGATGCTGGATTCCGGTTGGGAAATGTGAGTGTGGCGGCGATTGTCGAATCTCCAGGGGACCAGACGGGTGCCGCTCAGCAGCCCGGAGCGCCGGCGCCTCCTGCGCCTCCGGCGCAAGCAACGCCCGCGAGCATTATTCTTTCCCAAGTTCCTGGGGCCGGGCAGAAAGTTGGGGCGGGGACAGCGGTTAGTTTCGAGGTGCGGTGAAAACCCGTGGATATTGAGGCGGGCGTTCTTTTCACTTAACACAAATCTGGCGCATCGTGAGAATTCCTTCGCACTTGGTATCGCTTCAGAGATGATAGGGATCCTTGGACTGCGCAAGCGCATCACTTTCGTTTCGCGCTTGCTCCGCTCAGGATGACATTTGTCTTTCTAAACTTTTTTCGAGGATTGCGGCGAAGAAGCCGTCGCAGGGGTGGACGCCTGGGATTGTACGGAGGAAGCGTCCGCGGCTTAGCGGCTCAGGATCAGACAACGTAAGCGCGCCGATAGTTTTCAGCCGATCCAATTCTGCGCGGCAATCGAGTAGGCGGATCGAACTGGTTTCGACCAGGGCTTGCTCGATCACGTTTTCATTCTCTTCTCTTTCAAGTGAACAAGTGGAATAGACTAGGCGCCCGCCGGGCGCGAGGTGCGCTAGCGTGGAACGCAGGATTGTCAGCTGGCGATTGTGCAGTTCTGCAAGGTCTTCGGGCTTGAGACGCCACTTGATTTCGGGATTGCGGGCGAGTGTCCCTGTTCCGCAGCAGGGGACGTCGACGAGGATGCGATCGAATTTCAGGGAGACGGGCAGATTGGTCGCGTCGGCGGCTACGATTTTGATTCGGGTAGATTCGTTTCTCCCTACGAGTTTCTGCATGAGACGCGCGCGATGAGGATGAATCTCGACAGCCGTGACGGCTGCCGACGGATTGTTATCGGAGATGGCGAGCGTTTTGCCTCCGGGGGCGGCGCAACAGTCGAGGAAACGGGGGTTTTCCTTTTCGACCTGACCAACGAGGGCGGCTACCAGTTGAGAGGCTTCATCTTGAATGACGATTTGCCGTTGGCGGAAGGCTTTGGTGCGAGTGATTTCTCCGGATTCGAGGCGGCGGGCGGAGGAGAGAAGTGCTCCTGGCGTGAGGGAGATTCCTTCCGTGGCGAGTTCGGTTTCAGACTTCAGATCGCGTAGGCGAACGCTGGTTGTGGGAGTGGATTGGTTGTAGCGGCAGATCTTTTCTGTTATTGCTTCCCCGTAATCCTTTGCCCATCGTTTTACCAGCCATTGTGGATGAGCCCACACATTCGCCATTTCTTCCGGTTGAGAAGGATTCACCACAGGGGGCACAGAGGAACACAGGGGCTTGCTCACGGACACCTTTCGCAGTACCGCATTCACGAATGGGGCTGCGGAACGTTTGCGGGCGCGCTTCACCAGTTCGACGCTTTCGTGGAGAGCGGCACGCGGTGGGATGCGGTCGAGAAAGCGGAATTGGTAAACAGCGAGTCGAAGTGCGGTGAGGACTTCGAGGTCGAGTTTTTTCGGCGGTTGAGACGCGGCGCCGGCGATTTCGTCGTCGAGGCGCGACCGCCAGCGGACGACGCCCATGACTAATTCGGTGGCAAGGGCATGATCCGGTCGCGAGAGTTCGTCGTAGGCGGCGGAATGAAGGAGGTCGGCGGTGTAGGATTTTTCGCGTTCAACACGGAGAAGGATGTCGAAGGCGGCGGCGCGAGATGGGGAAACCGACATTTGCTGCAATTGTACGAGACAGTCTTGCGGAGGCCGGAGCACCGATAAGATTGAAGACCCCGTGCATTGCAGTTAGACAACTGGATCGGTAAGGCGGGTAGGGATCCTTCGACTACGTTGCCGCTCGCTTTGCACGCGGCAACTTCGCTCAGGATGACATTTCCTTTTTACGATTCGAAGAGCACTTGCTTTCAAGAAAGAGTTCAGCCAACTGAGAGTAAGACCAAGGAGTGCATCGGACCGGTTACGCCTCTTTGCGCAGGAACCACAGCAGGAATGACACGGCGGCCCAGGCGGCAGTCGCGGCGAGAATTACCAGCCAGGGCGTGAACTTCTCGATAAACTCGGTCACAAACAGGGCGAAGACCAGCAGGCCAATGCCGCCCATGGCGGCGCCGGCGGCATCGATCGAGACGGCTTGGCGAGCGCGCTTTGGGGCTTGTACGCCAGCTTCTTCTTTCTCTTGCTTCTGGTGGCTTTCGATGAGGGTAGCGCTCGATGGAAAGATTGCAGGAAATGCCAGGAAAAGTCCCCCAACTGCGGGTCCGTACCGTTTGGCGATGAGACCAGTGGCAGCGGTGATGAGTCCTCCAATACAGAAACGAGTGGCAAGTTGATGCCAGCGAGTTTCTTTAATTGCGGACGAGTTGATTTTGATACGCATTATTTCTTCAGCCCATACCACAGGCCAAAAGCGACGGCGGCCCAAAGTGGCAAAAGGGTGGTTGCAGCAAGGAGCGCCTTTTCCGCGCGGTGCATCATGAGACGGCTGACGGCGGAGCTGTACACGAAAAAGGCAACGCTGCCGGCTATCATCGACGAAGCTTCTATTGCCGCGTAGTGAGGACCATCCTTTCCGACCGTGAGCAGTAAAGTCGCCAAGGCGATAGATGGCGCCGCGCCAAAGAGGCCAGCAAAACTTTTTGGTTTGAAGAGATCGCCGAGGAAGGCGAACAGTGAGACGGAGAGACCTCCAACCAAGAAACGAACAAGTATTTCCTTCATTTATCGGAGGCTCTTCTTTAACAATTTGAGTGCCGGTCGTGGTCCGCGCATCCGCAGAATGCGAAAACGTTTTCTTCTTTGTTGGTTGTAGTTGACGAAGAACTGCTGAATTTCCTTCCGGAGGTTCTGGTTGAGATCGTCCAAATCGCACACTGCGGAATAGTCGCGGCTGTGCGCTGCGACGGCGATGAGGCGGTCATTTCGTTCTGATTTTCCCTCGGTTTCTGTTTGTTCCGCCTCCATCACTCCGATGAGACGCGAGGGGACTACACAACCCGAAAAGGTAGGCTCATCCATCAGGATAAGGACGTCCTCAGGGTCGCCGTCGGCGGCTTTCGTGCTGGGAACGAATCCAAACGCGTGGGGAAACACCATGCCTTCTGGCAAGACGCCGGATAGCGCAAAGAATCCTAAGTCTTCGTCATACTTAAATTTGTTCCGACTCCCACCCGGTGTTTCAATGACAGCATTGATGACCTCCGCGCTTGCGCCGTTGTGAGCAAAGGGTGAGAGTTTTGTCGGATCTCGAGGTTTTCCGGCTGCTTTCTTAGACTTCCCCATCGTCTACCCACTATTTCGCCGTTGGTTGGAGGAAAGAAGTGACGAAAGAGTTGTTAACAGAGTGTTACGTTTCGAAGGCCGGAACCGTGCGCGTGCCAACAGAAATACAGATAAGACTGGAGAGGACCTTCGCCGGGTTCGCGCTATAAGTCTCAGAGAAAGCGTAGGAGAAGATGTCACGTGACGACAGAATGAAGGATGAACGCTCACCCGAATTGGAAAGGGACCTTGAGGCGCAACTCGACGACTTAGGAAATGACCCCGCACAGGTTGGGAGGAATAGCGCCGGTCAGTCGGCGAGCTCGCAGGGCTATCGACCGAGGCCGATGCAACCGAAGACTCTGTGGCAGATCTAGCTGATAGGGATCAGGGCACGGCCGCTGCGATTGAAGGTGTGGAAGATGCGTCCGATCATCCAGAACGTCCGACGCATACGCACGAAGAGTATGGCCGTCCAGAGGATGTGCCGCCAAAGAATCGCAGTGGAAGAAGCTGCTTAGAATTCAAAGCTGGTCCTCTAGTAGTTCAAGCAGCCCATTCAGAAGCCCTGCAGTGAATAACTGTAACCCTCTCGGGCAACCGCTGTATTGGTGTCCCGCGTAGAAAAACAGACAATTCGGGTGTCGAGCCATGTTTCCCGGGTTCGTTCTGCCCTCCAACCCGAGATTGATCAATCGACGCGAAAGCTAAGGAGGTTTTCACATGAGACAAATATTCCTGATTCTCTCGATAATGCTGCTCGGCTTAACCTGGGCCATTGCGCAGGATTCGACGGGAGCGACATCGAGCCGAGCGGGACAATCGGCCAGCGGCCAGACGACCGTTGAAGGGTGTTTGAGTGGATCGAATGGGAATTTCACTCTCACCGACAAGCACGGGACGACATACCAACTGACGGGAGATACCGCCACGCTTACCGAGCACGTCGGTCATGAAGTGAAAGTGACGGGTACGTCCAGCTCTGGTGCCGGCGGCAGCCAGAGTGCCAGCGCGGGTGCTGGGTCATCGCAGACTTTGCAGGTGAGCTCCGTAAAGCACGTTTCGAAGACCTGTAAGTCAGGCGGCGGAATGGCGCACTAACCTTGCTCGAAAGTTTTCGTCAGGCCCAGCTTGTGGCTGGGCCTTGTTTTTCAGGGTTAACTCGCAAACCGGTGCCAGTTTTCAGACCTGAAGGTTGCGAAGGTAGGAAACGCTTGCCTGCATCATGTCGAGTTTCATCTCTACGAAATAGTTCCTGATGCCACCGACTTTCGCCGCGGCAAAGATCTTCTTCCAATCGAGAGAATCTTGTCCGACGGGCGCGATTTTCCTTGCGTCTGCGGCCCAGCCTTGCACGTGCATGGAGACGAAGCGGCCCGGATACTTTGTGAAGTACTCGGCTGCATCGTACCCGCGGCTGACTGTGGAAACCTGGAACTGAAATTTCACGAGCTTGGGATCGAGGAGGCCAAACAAGATGTCGTAGGTGCGTTTTCCGTCGACGGTCGAAAGCTCGAAGTCTTCATTGTGCAACCCTTGCTGGATGCCGGCTTTGGCCGCGTTCTCTCCCATCTTGTTGTACTCGTCAGCAGCTCGTTTCACGTCGTCCAAAGTAGGCGTCTTTGGTCCGCCGAGACTGGCAACCAGCATTTGGGTCAAGCCGAGGTCTTTGGCCCAGGCGATGCGCTCCTCCTGGTTCTTGCGAAGCTCGTCCATGCTGAAGTGGCAGCTGACACAAGTGAGACCCTCATCCTGAATGATTTTCTTCAGTTCCGATCCTTTGTATTTGGCGAGCCTGCCGAAGCCAAATTCGGTGTATCCGGCGGGCGAGCACAACTCGATGGATTGAAATCCGGCGGCAGTAAGCTCTTTCAACGTGCCGGCGAAATCTTTCCCAATCGAGTCGCGGACGGGCCAGGTTTGACATCCAATGGGCATGCCGAGCGGGTTGGCTTGGAGCTTCATCACCCCGGCAGAAATCAGACTGAGCGCGGCAGCCTGCGTGGCGGCAACCTTGCCGAAATGTCTTCTTGTAATTGCGGACATAGAGCCTCCTTATGAATCTGATGACGGCTTACAGTTCCCATCCGGCACGGCGCTCCGGACGGATGTACTTTTGTCCTAAGTCGGAGTTGTTAGCTTTCATGTTGGCGCGATCCCAGGAGAACTTCTCTCCGGTACAGACGGCAACATTCCCAAGTAAGAGTGTCTCGGTAACCATGCCTTCGAACTCGAAATTACCGCCGGGTTTTGTTTTGCCACCTTTGCAGGCATCGAGCCATTCCCGCTCATTGCCGGGAGAACGGGGCAGAGTCTTCGGAGGTTGCTGGTAACTATTCATCTTGGATTGAGGAATCAACGTGGGACCGCGGCCATTGAATCCGCAGAGAATTTTTCCAGTATCACCGACGAAAAGAAGTCCCTCATCCTCATCGCCTGTGCCCTTGAATGGACGGCCGGGTTCTAATTCTTCCGGGCGCGGCGGCTTGAGGCCGCCATCGTACCAGGTGAATTTCACGCGAGGCATGTCGCCACGAGCCGCGAAGTCGTAGTGGATGATCGATGCGACCGGATACGTTTCGTCGTAGCGATCTGTGGAACTGGCTTCGACGCTTGTCGGCGCCTCGAGCTTCAAGACGCGGAAGATGGTGTCGTAGCTGTACGAGCCCATGTCGCCGAGGGCGCCGCAGCCGAAGTCGGTCCATCCGCGCCATGAGAAAGGGAGATAAGCCGGGTTGAAGGGACGTTGCGGCGCCGGGCCGAGCCAAAGATCCCAATCTAGGCCTTCGGGGACGGGTTGAGTTTCTTTCGGACGCTCGACGCCCTGCGGCCAGAATGGACGGCTCGACCAATTGATGACTTCGCGGACGGGTCCGATGGCGCCGCTCCATATCCATTCGCAAAGCAAGCGAGTATCTTCGGAGGCCTGGTTGGCGACGGCAATTTGCGTGGCGACACCGGTTTCGCGGGCAATCTCGGCGATCCTGCGAGCCTCGTAGATGGTGTGCGTTAAAGGCTTCTGGCAGAAGACATGTTTTCGCTTCTGCATTGCCGCAGCCGAGACGGCGGCGTGCAGGTTGTCTGTGGTGCAGACGACAACCGCGTCGAGATCTTTCTGGCTGTCGAGGAGTTCGCGGAAGTCGTTATAGGCCGCGCAGCCGTGGTAATTTCCGGAGCGTTGCTGGCTGCCGTAATAACCTTCAACGATTTTCTGGCAAGGCTCGCGTCCGGCCACGCCGCTGGTGACTTTGAGCGAATGGGTCAACACAAGGGGATCATCGGGGCTGAGCCAGTCCCAACCGCTATTGACGCCCAGCAACTTGCGAACGGAGTTGCAGAACTCGTGCGTTTGCCACTGGGGATACCCTGCGGCGCCCTTATTTACGTCGCAAACGGCGACGCCCTGAACATCGGGTTCCCGCAAGAAGCGCAACATCACACGCAGGCCTTGTGCACCTACGCCAATGAAGGCGATGTTCACCTTGTCGCTGGGCGGGACAAATCCGGCGCCGCCCAAGACGTGACGAGGAAGAATGGAGAAACCTGCGACCGCGATCGCGCTGTTTTTCAGGAATTCGCGCCGCGTTGGCGCGCGGTTGGAAAATCGCTGGGAAGAGGGTTCTTTCATACGCACCTCCACAAATCATTCGCTGAGTCGGGCCTATTAATACGATTTAGTGGCCTACTTTAATCCCAATGGCATCGGCACGACAACCACTGATTTCATTTTTTATTCGGCGTAGACTAATACCAATTGGGGAGGGGACCGTGGGTGAAGGCAAAATTGTATCTGACCTCGAAGTTTCTCAAGCTGAGTCCAGCCCAAGCGCATTGCGGCATGCGCGACCACCGATTGAAGTTGAACGAATTCGAACCAAGAAGCCGGCGCACGTGGCCGCCGGCATGAAGTCTGTTTTGAAGGCTGCAGAGTTCACGATCAAAGAGCCCGGAATTGTCCGAAGCGTCGCAGCGCTCTCACACCTGAACCAGTTTGACGGAATCGATTGTCCGGGATGTGCCTGGCCTGATCCCGATCAGGAACGATCGCTGAATGAGTACTGCGAGAACGGCGTTAAGGCCATTGCGGAAGAAGCCACATCGAAGCGCTGCACACCCGAGTTCTTCGAGCAGTGGAGCGTCGGCGAACTCTCGAAGCAGTCGGATTATTGGCTGGGGCATCAGGGAAGATTGACGCATCCGATGGTGTTGCGAGCAGGCACCGATCATTACGAGCCGATCGCATGGGACGCCGCATTCGCGATGATCGCGCATGAGTTGAATGCGCTGAGCAGTCCGGATCAGGCGATCTTTTATACATCGGGCCGGACCAGCAACGAAGCGGCATTCCTCTATCAACTGTTTGTGCGGCAGTTTGGGACGAATAACCTGCCCGACTGTTCCAATCTATGCCACGAGTCTTCTGGCCTGGCGCTGCGAGAAGTGATTGGGGTTGGAAAAGGGACAGTCAAGCTGGAAGATTTTGATTACGCCGATACGATCCTGATCATCGGTCAGAATCCAGGTACAAATCATCCGCGGATGCTGGCGACGCTGCAGAAGGCGGCACGCCGTGGTGCGACGATCATCAGCGTGAATCCGTTGACGGAAGCGGGATTGACGCGCTTTAAGCATCCCAAGCATGTGCTGGACATTCTCGGTTCCGGCACGAAAATCGCGAGCCATTTCGTACAAGTGCGCCTTAGTGGTGACCATGCTTTCCTGAAGGGGCTTTGCAAGGAACTCCTTGAAGAGGATGGAAAGACCAATGGACAAGTCATCAGCCACAATTTCGTGCGAGAGAAGACAGCGGGTTTCGAGCAATTCCGAGATGCGATTGCGGCGGTCTCGTGGAATGACATCGTAGAGCAAAGTGGAATTTTGCGATCGCAGATACACGAGATTGCGGAAATCATCATGCACTCAAAGGCGACGATCACCTGCTGGGCGATGGGCTTGACCCAGCAACGCCAGGCGGTAGCGACGATCCAGGAGATCGTCAATCTGATGCTGCTTGGCGGCCATATTGGACGCCGCGGTGCGGGCGTATGTCCGGTGCGAGGGCATTCGAACGTTCAGGGTGATCGCACGATGGGCATCTCGGGGCGCATGCCCGATAGCTTTCTCGACAAGCTGCGAGACACATTTGGATTCGAGCCTCCCCGCAAAGTTGGTTGGGATGTTGTTGATTCGATCAAGGCGATGCATCGAGGAGAGGCGAAGACATTCTTCGCCATGGGAGGAAATTTTCTTTCGGCCACGTCGGACACGGAATACACGGCAGAGGCGCTTTCGCGGTGCAGCCTTACCGTTCACGTATCGACGAAGTTGAATCGGGCGCATGTGATTACGGGAAAGCAGGCGCTGATCCTCCCCTGTCTCGGACGTACGGATCGCGACCATCAGGCTTCTGGGGCACAGTTTGTCAGCGTTGAGAATTCGATGGGGATTGTTCACACATCACGCGGGAATCTGGAGCCACCTTCGGAACAGCTTTTGAGCGAGCCGACGATTGTGGCGCGCCTGGCGGTGGCAACATTAGGAGACCGCAGCCGCGTGAAGTGGATGGAGCTGGTGGAGGACTACGATCGAATCCGTGATGTGATCGCCGCGCACGTGCCGGGCTGCGAGGACATGAATCGCCGAGTGCGACAGAAAGGCGGGTTTTACCTGCCGAATGCTGCGCGCGACAACGACTACAAAACCAAAACGGGGAAAGCGAATTTCACCGTCTCGATGCTTGAGCCTGTTCGGCTGGATCCGGGGCAGTTTCTCCTAACTACGATACGCAGCCACGATCAATACAACACCACGATCTATGGGCTTGACGACCGTTATCGTGGAATCTACAACGGACGCAGGGTACTGCTTCTGAATCCCGAGGACATGAAGGGACAGGGCTGGCAGGCTGGCGATCAACTCGACATTACCAGTCACTTCCGCAACGGGGGGAAGGAAGAGTTGCGGCAGGCTCCACAATTCGTTGCAGTTCCGTATGAGATTCCGCGCCGGTGCGCGGCGACGTATTTTCCCGAGGCGAATGTCCTGGTGCCCATCGACAGCGTCGCGTTGCGGAGCAACACGCCGAGCTCGAAGGCGATCGTCGTGACGTTGTCGCGATCAGCTGCGCAGGCGTGAAGACATTGGAGTCGACTCAAAATGCCCAAGTTTTTCTTCCCAAGTGTAATGCGTCGGAAATAGTGGTCGTAAATGTTGCACCACGAAGCGGGTGATGTGTCGGACGAGAAGGTTAAAGGCTTTAACCACAGGGGGGCACAAAGCATCACAGGGGAAACCGGCTCGATGTGTTCGACGCGCTGCACTCGTGGAGTGTCGCAGTAAATTCGTTCCGCGGGAACCGAGAGAATACCCTCGCGGGTAGGTTGGAATGGGTGGGGATCCTTCGACTTCGCAACCGCTTCGCTCAGGATGACAAGTCTACAAGTTTCGCGACAGTAACGCTTTCTCAGCGACAAGCGACAGGTGGCCTCGGTTTCTTTCCTTTGTCCATTTAGGCCACTTAGCGGTGTTAGTATCTATGCGAATCAATAAACTTGCAGATGCAGCATTTGACGACAAAGCGCGTCCGTGCCGTGGAATCGCCACACGTGGTCTGCATTGACGACCTCCGTTCCATCGCAGAGCGGCGAGTTCCGAAATCAGTTTTCGATTACCTCGATGGGGGAGCGGAGGGAGAGGTCACGCTTCGGGAAAACTGCCGGGTTTTTGAAGATCTGACGTTTCGCCCGCGTCATGCCGTGGTTGAGCCGACCTGTAGTTTGAGCACGCGTGTTCTTGGCTTTGATCTTTCCGTCCCTTTTCTCTTGGCTCCTGTCGGATATAGCCGCCTGATGCATCCGGAGGGCGAGAAGGCGGCGGCTCGAATGGCGGGAAACATCGGGACGGCCTACATTCTCTCGACGATTTCCGGCCACAAGTTGGAGGACGTGAAAGCCAGTTCGACCGGTCCAGTCTTCTACCAGCTGTATTTGATGGGCGGGCGGGCGGCCGCCGAGGCATCGATTGAACGGGCACGATTAGCGGGATTTTCTGCGCTTGTGGTCACTATTGATACGCCTGTCTCCGGTATTCGCGAGCGCGATTTTCGGAATGGAATGAAAGAACTGATCAGCGGAGGCATGTTCGAAAAAATTCCGTTCCTTCCACAAATACTGTCGAAGCCGCGCTGGCTGATTGATTTCCTGCTCGATGGCGGCATCCCAGCGTTGCCAAATGTCGTTATACCTGGCAAGGGACCGATGCCACTTATCGATGTGGCTGCCGCTCTGGCTGAGTCGGCAGTGACGTGGGCAGATTTTCAATGGATCCGGGAGTACTGGCGCGGCCCGATCATCGTGAAAGGCATACTCACCGGGGAGGACGCCCGTCGAGCTGTGGATCAGGGAGCGGCTGCAGTTTCCGTTTCGAATCATGGCGGACGACAACTGGACTGCGTTCCTTCGTCTTTGCGTGTGCTGCCCGAAGTTGTGAAAGCGGTGAATGGACAGGTCGAAATTCTTATGGACGGCGGGATTCGGCGCGGAACGGATATCGTGAAAGCCCTTTGCCTTGGCGCGAAGGCGGTGCTTTGCGGCCGGGCTTATGCGTACGGACTGGCCGCGGCGGGCGAGGCCGGTGTTGCGCGCGCGCTCGATATCTTGCGGGTTGATCTCGAGCGTACCTTGAAGCTGTTGGGCTCTCCGTCAGTAACCGCGCTTAATCGATCGTATGTAAATGTTCCCAAATCGTGGGATGCCTCCTGAACTCATCGCTCGCAACGAATCCCGTCTACCCGAATTCATGCACATTGACGCACACCAGCACTTCTGGATATATAGCGCCGAAGAGTATGACTGGATCGACGAGTCAATGGTCCCACTGCGGCGGGATTTCTTGCCTGGAGATCTGGGGCGCGAGCTCCCGCAGTGCGGCTTTCATGGTTCGATTGCTGTGCAGGCGCGCCAAAGCCTGGAAGAGACGGGCTGGCTGCTCGAGCTGGCCGACGGAGATCCCGCCATCATGGGTGTTGTTGGGTGGGTGGACCTGCGCTCGCCGGATGCCCGTTCGCAATTGGAAGCGTTTTGCCGGAATCCAAAACTGGTGGGCGTCCGCCACATCGTGCAGTCTGAGCCCGATGACCGATTCTTGCTGCAAGACGATTTCTTGCGCGGGATCTCTCTGCTGGAACGATTCGATCTTACTTATGACATTCTGATTTATCCGCGGCATCTCGCCGTGGCCGCGGAGTTTGTGACGAGGTTTCCGCGGCAACGCTTCGTGCTCGATCATCTGGCCAAGCCGTACATCAAGACTGGAGAAATTGAGGCCTGGGCCACGGGTATTGGGAGGTTGGCACACTTTCCAAATGTCTTTTGCAAACTCTCCGGGCTCGTGACCGAAGCGGACTGGAAACGCTGGACCGTAGAGCAGATCATTCCATACATCGACGTAGCATTTAAAGCGTTCGGGCCGGAGCGGCTGATGATCGGCTCGGATTGGCCAGTCTGCCTGGTTGCTGGTACGTACGGGCGTGTGATGGACATCGTGAAAACCTATCTCGCGCAGTACTCATCCGAAGTGCAAGAAGGCGTGCTCGGTGGAAATGCGCAGCGATTTTGGACGTTGCCTAGATAGCGGTCCACCGCCACCCTCATTTACAATCCAGCACGATCCTTCAATGGCAGGTTCCTCGTGAAATCGCGTGTCGTACAAATCGATTCCAATGACAATGTGCTCGTCGCCCTGGCGAATCTGAGCCGAGGCGAGTCCGTAGAGTACCGCAGCAAGACTTACGCGGTTCATTCAGATGTTCCAGCCAAACACAAATTTGCCATCAGCAATCTCGCGCCCGGCGATCAGGTTGTGATGTACGGCGTGACTGTCGGAAATGCTGTGAAGTCGATTGCAGCTGGCGAGCTTTTGACCGTAACAAACATTCGGCATCAGGCTGCGCCGTTCCGCGGACAATCGGGGAAATTTCAGTGGGCGATGCCGGATATTTCGCCTTGGGCGACTCGGACTTTTCAGGGCTACCCGAGATCTGACGGACAGGTTGGAACAAGGAATTACTGGCTGGTGGTACCGCTGGTTTTCTGCGAGAACAAGAACATCCAGGTCTTGAAGCAGGCATTCGAAGAAGAACTTGGATTCGCTGCGCCTCAACTCTATCGTCACCAGGTTGCCGAACTGGCAAGACGGTACCGCGACGGAAAACTGAAAGACTTCCGGCCCTCAGACAGCGGCGCGAGCTCCAGCGCAACTGCGAGTCGCTTGTTTGAGAATGTCGATGGGATTCGCTTTCTGCTTCACGAGGGCGGCTGCGGCGGTACTCGGGAAGACTCGAACAATCTTTGCGGGTTGTTGGCGGGATACATTCATCATCCGAACGTGGCAGGGGCAACCGTTTTGAGTCTGGGGTGCCAGCATGCGCAGATTGAGATCCTGCGAAACGAAATCGCAAAGCGGAATCCACGATTCGACAAACCGCTCTTCATCTTCGAGCAGCAACGCAGTGGCTCGGAGGCCGCGATGATGCGCGACGCTATAAGCCAGACATTCGCGGGTCTCGTTGAAGCGAACAAGGCTCAGCGCACGACAGCGCCGCTGTCGAAACTGTGCGTCGGGTTGAAATGCGGCGGATCGGATGGATTCTCTGGGATATCGGCCAATCCCGCAATCGGGCACACGTCAGACCTGCTTGCTGCGTTGGGTGGGCGAACGATTCTTTCGGAATTTCCCGAGCTCTGTGGCGTAGAGCAGAACTTGATTGATCGCGGGAAGACGAAAGATGTCGGTGATCGGTTTATGCGCCTTATGAATGAGTATGCGGCGCGGGCGGCGGCGGTACATTCGACGTTTGAAATGAATCCATCACCGGGCAATATGCGCGATGGACTTTTGACTGACGCGATGAAGTCTGCCGGTGCTGCGAAGAAGGGAGGAACGTCTCCGGTTGCGGCGGTGCTCGATTACCCGGAGTACTCGACGGAAGCTGGTCTCAATCTGCAATGTACCCCCGGCAACGACGTGGAGTGCGTCACGGCGCAGGTTGGAGCGGGGGCAAGTGTTGTTCTGTTCACTACGGGCCTCGGTACCCCGACGGGAAATCCGATTACTCCGGTCGTGAAGCTTTCCACGAATTCAACCCTCGCGCAAAGGATGGCGGACATCATCGACATTGATACTGGCTCGGTCATCGAAGGGCGGTCGACAATCGAGCAGATGGGCGAAAAGATTTTTGAGCTGGTAATCCAAGTTGCGAGTGGGGAAACACGCACCAAGGCCGAAGAAAAGGCACAGGAAGACTTCATCCCCTGGAAACGGGGCGTTTCCCTGTGAGTGTCGCGAAGGAGGTGCAAAGCGCCTTTCGACTAGATGGGAAGACCGCGCTCATTACCGGAGGCGGCAGTGGTATCGGTCAGGCGATCGCTTTTCGATTTGCTGCGCACGGAGCGAAGATTCACGTCCTTGATGTGAACGAGGACGCCGCCAAACGTACTTGCGAAAAGATTCGTTCGGAAAGTGGACAGGCGTCGTACAGCATCTGCGACGTCACCAATCAGAGCGCAGTAACGGTAGCCTTCGAAGAACTGGGTGGACAAGAACGCATCCAGATTTTGGTGAACAACGCGGGCGTCTCGCACATTGGCACGGTTGAAACCACGAATGAAGAAGATTTCGACCGGCTTTTGCGGATCAACGTGAAGGGTTATTACAACTGCATGCACGCTATGGTCGGTCACATGCGGGAAAAAGGCGGGGGCGTAATTCTTAACATTGCGTCGATTGCCGGCTCTGCGGGACTGCCTGATCGCTTCGCGTATTCGACGACGAAGGGTGCAGTTATCGCCATGACGTACTCGGTGGCGCGGGATTATCTGGCGCACAACATTCGCTGCAACTGCATTTCGCCAGCGCGAGTGCACACTCCGTTTGTTGACGACTACCTGAGACGGACCTATCCAGGACGCGAGCACGAGATGTTTGACAAGCTGGCGAAATCCCAACCGATTGGAAGGATGGCAGAGCCTGACGAGGTGGCATCGGTTGCCTTGTTCTTGTGCTCGGAGGAAGCGTCGTTTATTACAGGCGCGGATTACCCTCTCGATGGCGGGTTCTTTAATCTGCGGGGCTAGTGCATGGATCTGGGACTCAAAGACAAGATTGTGATTGTCACCGGCGGTGCCAAGGGCATCGGAGCGGCGATTGTTCGCGCGTGCGCGCGAGAGGGAGCGGTGCCGGTCGTTGTGGGGCGCGACGGGGACGTCGGTGCAGAACTTCGAAATGAGATTGAAAGCAAGGGAGGCCAATGCGGCCTGATCACGGTTGATCTGGTTTCGGCTGAAACCTGCGAACAGTCAGTTGCAAAAACCGTAGCCGAGTTTGGGGGCCTCGATGGTTTGGTGAACAACGCGGGTCGCAATGACAAGGTTGGTTTGGAGGAAGGAAATCCGGCGGAATACGTTGCGTCACTGAATCGCAATCTTGTTCATTACTACAGCATGGCCCACTACGCGCTGCCACATCTAAAGAAGGCGCGCGGCACGATTGTGAACATCGGATCGAAAACGGCCGTCACTGGACAAGGCAGCACATCAGGATACGCGTCATCCAAAGGCGCGATCATGGCGCTCACGCGGGAGTGGGCGGCGGAACTGCTGCCGTATGGAATTCGTGTCAATACTGTCATTCCTGCTGAGGTGATGACTCCTCTGTATCGCAGCTGGCTTGATACGTTTCCGAATCCGGAGGAGAAGCTGCAATTAATTCTTTCGCGGATTCCGTTGGAAAAACGAATGACGACGGCGGAAGAAATTGCCGCGATGACCGTTTTCCTGCTTTCGGAAAAATCGAGCCACACGACGGGTCAACACCTGTTTGTAGATGGCGGCTACGTTCACCTGGATCGTGCGCTGACTTAGAGCTTATTAGTGCACGAGATAAGGCACGAATCCGGTGGTGTTTGTCTCGAGCCGATATACCGAAGTAGTCGCAGTGATGTAAAGCGTCCGGTAATCTTTATCGCCCCAAGTTAAGTTCGCGGGCTGTTCTGGCAGAACAATTGTGCCGAGATGATTCCCTTTCGCATCCCAGACCCAGATACCTTTCGGGCCCGTTACGAACAGATTCCCGTTCTTGTCGACCTTCATGCCGTCGGGCACGCCTTCATGTTTTCCTCCGGGCTCTGCGCCGAAGATGCGGCCATTGGTCAGCGAGCCGTCTGCTGAGACGTCGTATACATGGATGTTGCGCTGTTCATCGTCATCGACGTAGAACTGCTTGCCGTCAGGGGAAAAAGCAAGGCCGTTCGGTTGGCCGAGATCTTTGGTGAGCAACCGCACGGAGCCGGTATCGTCGAGGCGGTAAACCCCTTGAAACGGGATTTCCTGTTTCTCTCCTGCCACCAAATCGAGCGTCGGATCGGTGAAATAGAGAGCGCCATCTGGGCCGACGATGACGTCGTTCGGGCTGTTGAATTTCTTGCCTTCGTAGCGGTCGGCAAGGACTGAATATTTCCCATCCGGAGTGACGGCGATAATCGCCCGCAACACGCTGGCGCAATCAATGAGCCGATGCTGGTGATCCAATGTGTTTCCGTCAGGATCGCCGAGCGCCATCACTTCTTCTTTCCTGCCATCGGGATAAACGCGGAAAATCTTATTCAGTGTTTCGTCACTGACGTAGAGATAGCCGGCGGGATCCCATATCGGGCCCTCGGTAAATCCGAAATCTTTCGCCACGGTCTGTAGCTTTGCATCGCGATCAATCAAATCCCAGAACTTGGACGATAGCGATTGCAGCTCGAAGGTGCGCTTCTCCTGGGCAAGAGCCGTCAGAGAGAGACAGACCAAGACCGCAATATGAATCAGGACCTTGACCGTTCGTATCATTCCGCGTCATCCCCGGTCGGCGCTTTCTTCGACGTCACTTTATCGCGCGACGAAGTTGTACCCATGAGAAAGCTGACGAGGTCATTGAGTTCGCCCTGGTTCAAGCGTTGGCCATAGTTCGAAGGCATGAGTGGCTGCTTCGAATATGCGAACTTTTGCAGGTCAGATTTCTGGAAGAAATGAAAAGCACCGTCTTGCGTTTGCAGCTGTACCGAAAAATTGTCTTCGTTGCGAACTATACCCTCGACAGTGCTTCCGTCCCGCGTGATGGCGACAGCGGACTTGTAACCCGACGGAACAATGCGGTTGGAATCAATAATTGCTTCGAGGATTTGCTTCGAGGAGGATGCCGCTCCATAGCTCGTAAGGTCTGGGCCGAGGAATCCGCCCTGCCCGGCAAAAGCGTGGCAACTCGAGCACTCTCCTTTGCCGAAGAAAATCTCCTTGCCCCGGGTTGCATCGCCGGGAACCACTCGGCTGTCGGTGTTCCCCTGCAGAGCGCGTATATAGCTCACCAAAGACTGCACCTGAGCGGTGCTGAGCGAGTGGAAGGCTGGCATCCCCGTCCCGGATACTCCGTTGGAAATGATGTTCGCGAGTTCTTTGTCGGATAGGCGCCGAATCCTGGCACTCGATGTGATGCCCGGCGCTCTCTCGCTTCCGCGACCATCGAGGCCGTGGCAACCGGCGCAAGTAGTAGAAAAAATCTGCTCTCCGGCAGGAGAAGCCGCATGGCGGGCTGCTGCGTCTTGCGCAGAAGAGGGAGCCAGCGCCAAAGTGCAGGATAAACCTACAGCCCACACCCAGCGGCGCGCCGAATTGCGATCAGAGTGTTTCAACTGGGACAGCTTACATGATCCGCGGGTTAACAGCCCGAACGAGCAGAACCGGAATTCCGCTGGCACTTGCATGATGCCGGCAGCTCGCAGCGAATTCGAAACCAAGGCGAAGCGATTCGAGCCAGCTTTATTTTCACCTGCTAAAAACGCCATTCCTGATGTGAGAAATACAAACTTAATCTAAACGAGGAGTATCCCCAACCACGTCCTGCCTGTCAACTTCTATCGCTCGGAGCGAAAACCGCGTGTGAAGTGTTGTTGCGCGCGCACAACCTTTGCAGTTACGACAGTCGGGTGTTACATTCCGCGAGGGAATAAGATCGGAGAAATCAAATGGGCAAGATGCAAAACCGACTGTTGCGCTTTGGATGTATCGCTGTGTTGATGATGGGGACGATCTGGGCTATTGCCGGACGCGTTGGAGTTGCGCGAGCGCAATCTTCCGCCACAGCACCACAGCTTTCCGATGCAGACCTGGTAACACAGTTTCGCAGGGTAGAAGTAGCGTCTGTATCCGATGCCATCGAGCAGATCATGGGAAAAAAGATGTATATGAGCCATCGTATGCAACCGATCTTTGTGTCGAAGTTCGCCGGCTTTGCGCGAACGGTGCAGCTCCAGAAAGATGAAGGCAACAAGGATCCGAACGCGTTAAGTGGCATGCTGGAAGCCATCGATCAGGGAGGGACCGACTCAGTCTACGTGATGGCAGTTGAGGAGGGGGAAGACATCGCAGGGATGGGCGGACTGATGGGCACGGCAATGGCTGCTCGGGGCTACGCGGGAGCGGTCATCGATGGCGGAGTTCGAGATGTCGCCTATCTACGAAAGATCGCGTTCCCAGTATTTGCCACAGGAATCGTTCCCTCGACCTCGGTTCATCATTACCGCTTTGCTGGCTCGCAGATTCCAATGGTGTGCAACGGGGTTACTGTGAATCCGGGTGACATCGTGGTAGCCGACAGCGATGGAGTAGTGGTTGTGCCGAAAGCACAGGCGCAGCCGGTTCTTGCTCTGGCGCAACAAATGGATTTCAAAGAGCATTCCATGTATGCGGTCATCGAGCAGCTGAAGTCGATCGTGGAGGCGGTTAAGAAGTTCGGTCGGCTGTAATCAAAGATTCTGGTTGCACAATTCCATACTTTCATCAGATAATTTGCACTTTCATTTTGCGAGTGCAAAGATGCCCGCTCGACCAAAGCGCACTTACGACATTACAGCCCTGCAACGCGGGCTGCGCCTTCTCCACCTTTTCAGCCAATATTCCCGTGGTCTCACGGCCAAGCAAGTGGCCGGACTGTCGCGTCTTCCCGTGAGCACCGTTCATCGCTTTCTGGCGAACCTGGTGACGGCAGGATTCCTGAGCTGCGACGTGGACGGCACTTATCATCTCGGGATTGCCTGTTTTGCGATCGGGCAGGCAGCGGTCGGGCAACTTGATATTCGCAGGTTGAGCCTGCCTTACCTGCGGGAGTTGAATCACCAGACGCGAGAGACGATTCACCTGACAGTGCGCCACGGGATGTCGGCTGTGTATGTCGAAAAGCTGGATTCACCCGAGCCGCTGCGCATTCATTCGCGAATTGGCGCGGCGGTTCCCCTCTACTGCACGGCAGTCGGCAAAGTAATGTTGGCGAACATGCCGGAGGAAGAGCAGGAACGGCTTTTGCCCGAGATTGCGATCAAACGACTCACGGCGAATACGGTAGGAAATCTGCAGGAACTGAAGACTGAGCTCTATCGCGTTCGAAAGAACGGCTACGCGTGTGATCTGGAGGAGCATGAGATGCACATTCGCTGCCTGGCGGCGCCGATCTGGGACCATGCGGGCACGGTGCAATCGAGCGTGAGTATCACAGCTCCTGTGGTGAGGATGCCAGTGACACGGTTGCGGCAACTGGCGCCACTCATCCAGAGTGCGGGTTTGCAGATCTCTCGGGAGCTTGGCTATCAACCACCGGCGCCGTCGAGTGGCGAGAAGAGTGGGAATACGGAGACCCGTTTTGCCAAAGTCTCGTTCTAGGCGGGTCTGGCGAGATGGAGCTCGGTTTTGCGGAGCCGCATCACTCTCCGCAGTCCTGATGCTATCGATATTCGCCAGTACGGCGTATGCGGGCGATGCGGATGCGGCGCCATCTCCAGGAAGGCTCGACGTGCATCCTGAGGATCTGCTGACGCGCCCTGTTTCCGCGAACTGGACCTCGTACAACGGAGACTACTCTGGAACTCGCAATAGCGGCCTTTCCGAAATCAACACCGGCAACGCCAGCCAACTTCGCGCGCAGTGGGTGTTTCACGCGCCGAACACGAACAGGCTGGAAACCACTCCGCTAGTAGTGAACGGACTGATGTTCCTGACCGCCGCGAACGATGCCTATGCGCTCGACGCAGTTACCGGCCGTGTTATTTGGCATCATGCGCGTCCGAACTCTGATGGGCTCATCGATGATGCGTCGAGCCACATCAACCGCGGACTGGCGATTTGGCATGATCGCCTGTACATGGAGACTGATAACGCGCATTTGCTTTGTCTGGACGCGCGCTCGGGAAATCAGATTTGGGATATTGCTTACGCGGACTGGAACAAGAACTACGGCGCCACGAGCGCTCCCTTGGTGGTAAAGGACAAAGTTCTGGTAGGAACTTCCGGCGGCGATGACGGCGTGCGCGGGTTCGTTGCGGCCTATGATACGCAGACCGGCCAGTTAGCCTGGCGCTTCTGGACGATTCCGGGCCCGGGTGAGTTCGGTTCTAATAGCTGGCCGGGAAAAATGTATCTGCGAGGGGGCGGCACGACGTGGATGCCGGGCACTTACGACCCCGAGTTGAATCTCATCTATTGGGGCACAAGCAATCCTTCACCCGACTTCAATGATGATGTTCGTCCGGGCGACGATCTTTACACCGATTGTCTGCTCGCCTTGGATGCCAACACTGGCAAGCTGAAGTGGCATTTCCAGTTTACCCCGCATGATCTGTTCGACTACGACTCCGTCGAGACTCCGATGTTGATCGATGCGGTGTACAAAGGTGAGCCACGAAAGTTGGTTGTGGAAGCAAATCGGAACGGCTTTTTGTATGTGCTCGACCGTACGAACGGGAAGTTCTTATCGGCGGCTCCGTTCGTGGAAAAGTTGAATTGGGCCAAGGGAGTTGACGATCGGGGGCGTCCGATTCGGACCGACGTGCGGCCGACCCCTGCAGGGGCGCGGGTTTGCCCTGGCTTCGCGGGAGCAACAAACTGGTACTCACCTTCCTACAACGCATCTGCGCACATGGTTTACTTTCTGGCTCTGGAGGAATGCGAGACGTTTTTCTCAGCGCCAACGCAGCAGTTTAAGGAAGGCAAAGAATACTATTCCACGGGAGTGAAGCGGATTCCTAGCGAAACATCTCACAAGAATCTGCTGGCTTACGATCTGGCGACCGGTGAGCTTGGCTGGAAATATCCGCAAAGCGGACGCGGACATTCGTCAGGTGGAACGATGACGACGGCCGGCGGGTTACTCTTCTTCGCAGACGACGCCGGATCGTTCGAAGCGGTCGAAGCACAAACAGGAAAACCGCTGTGGCATTTCAATACTGGACAAGATTCGAGTGCTTCTCCAATGACGTATGCAGTCGGTGGAAAGCAGTATGTAACCATTGCGGCCGGAAGTGACGTATTCAGCTTTGCATTACCGTGATTTTGAAAAATTCTTACGGAAAAGGAGTGAATCGATGAATCTCGACTCTACGCGCAGAATGTTTGCATTGCGGTTTGCCTCGGTACTTTCGGCGTTGGGAGTTTCGGCTGCGGTTGCCCCGACGCGCGCCATGGCAAGCGGAGGTCCTCCACAGGATGCGAATGGCATCCGCAAGCTGAACTCCGAGGGTAAGCCGGGCAGTGAAAAAGATGTGATTATGCCGGTAGTGATTCACAACGGTTTGATCTACGTCTCGGGACAGGGTGCGCACGATACGCGCGATCAGAAAGAATGGACGATCGAGTCGCATACCACCAATGTGATGGACAAGATCAAGAAGCATGTCGAGATAGGCGGCGGTACGATGGACACCGTTCTGCAGGCCAATGTGTTTCTGACCAAGATTGAAAATTGGGACAGAATGCACAAGGTGTTTGCGACGTACTTCCCGCACGGCGGACCGGCGCGTACTACCGTAGCCGTCGCTGCTTTGCCGGGAGATTCGCTGGTTGAGATCAACTGTATTGCGGCCGTACCTAAGAAATAGTTTGTCAGGAGAAGTGTAATGAGACTGGATTCGAATCGACGTGGATTTCTCGCTACCGCGAGTGCATTGGCAGCCTCGCTGTTTGCGCCGGGAAAGCTTTTTTCCGCTGCGCGAACGACGGCGAAGGCTGCGGAAGTCACGGGCTTCGGACAGAGTGGAAATCCTTATGACGAATTAGGCGTCACCACGGTCATCAACTGCGAAGGAACCATGACCATGCTCGGAGGCTCGATTTTGCGTCCCGAGCTTGAGGCAGTGATGGCGATGGCCGGACGGCATTTCGTCAGCATTCCGGAACTCGAGGTCGCGGCGGGGAAACGCATCGCGGAGATGCTGAAGCTTCCCGATGGCTATAGCGCGCTGGTGACATCAGGCGCGGCTGCCGCGATTCAGTCGGGGCTTGCGGGAATTCTCACAGGCGATAATGAGGCGCTCATTCGCCAGCTTCCCGATCTCACTGGAATGAAGTCTGAGGTAATCATTCAAAAAGCACATCGCAATCCGTTCGATCATCAGCTGCGCTCAACGGGCATAAAGCTGGTTGAGATTGAAACGCGGGATCAGTTGCGCCAGGCGGTGAGCGACCGCACAGCGATGATGCACTTCAGTAACTTCGCGAATTCCGCCGGTCAGATCAAGGTCGACGAGTGGGTGAGACTCGCGAAGCAATACAACATACCTTGCATGAATGATGCGGCAGCCGATACCCCACCGGTTTCGCATTTGTGGGACTACGCTCACCTGGGATACGACCTGATCACGTTCAGCGGAGGGAAGGCAATTCGCGGTCCGCAGTGTGCAGGGATGCTGATTGGTCGCAAAGATCTGGTCGCCAACGCACTACTGAACAATAGTCCGCACGAGGACACTCTGGGCCGGAGCCAGAAAGTCGGGAAAGAAGAAATCCTTGGCATGGTGAAGGCGCTCGAGATCTATCTGAGAGAAGACCACGATGCGCTGGCGAACGAATGGCAGCGGCGGCTGGATGGAATTGCGCGCGAACTCACGAAGGTTCCAGGGGTCCAAACATCGTTCTTTACTCCGGAGATCGCGAATCACGTGCCCCACATGCAAATCACCTGGGATTCGAGAATCTCGGCGACGCCCAAGGAGATTTCTAAGTCACTCCGTGAGTCGAAGCCGTCGATCGTAATCGGTGGTGACGAGGGGCGGCAGGGGCTGGCGATGTGTTCCTTCATGCTGCAGCCCGGTGAGGACAAGATTGTTGCCGAGCAGTTATCGCGAGTTCTGCGCGAGCACGCGGCGTAGTCCGTCTAAACAAACATGATGCCTGCGTCCAAGACAACCCATGTGCGATGGTTTCTCGTCTTCGGGCTATTTGTCCTCAGTGCGGTTTCTTACCTAGATCGGGTCAACATTTCGATCGCCGGCGGATCGATTGCAGATGCCTACCATCTGACGGACGTGCAACTCGGCAAGGTATTCAGCGCCATGCTCGCCGGATATGCGCTGTTCCAGACGGTTGGTGGGCGGCTGGCAGATAAATTTGGCCCCCGCCGGGTACTGGCTGGAGGAGTGATCTGGTGGGGCATCTTCACAGCTCTCACGGCGCTCGTGCCGCCCCAGATTGAGGGCGCGCTAATTCTCTTTATGGCAGTTCGTTTCCTGCTTGGCGCGGGGGAGGCTGTGATTTATCCCTCCGCTAACCAGTTTATTGCCCGCTGGATTCCGGTGAGTGAGCGTGGCATCGCGAATGGCTGGATCTTTGCGGGAGTCGGGGCCGGAGCTGGTCTGACACCTCCCCTCATTACCTACCTGATGGTGCACTACGGTTGGCGTTCTTCGTTCTGGGTATGTGCGTTGATCGGGTTCGTGGCCGGAGCGATCTGGTATCGAGCGGCGCGCGACACGCCCCGGCAGCATAATTCCGTTTCGCCAGAAGAACTCGCCCGCATTGAGTCTGGCCTCACACTTGTCGCGCGCAATGGTACGGGACCGCAGCGGGCGAAGCAACTGCTCTCGTGGAAACGCGTGCTGCGGAACAAGGAAGTCTGCGCGCTGACAGTCAGTTATTTCTGCTACGGTTACGTCGCGTGGATTTTCTTCAGCTGGTTTTACCGATACCTGGCCAAGGTTCGCGGACTCGATCTGAAGACGAGCGCCTTTTATTCGATGCTGCCGTTCCTTGGCATGCTGGTGTGTTGCCTGCTGGGTGGAGTTGCGAACGACCGGCTGACGCGCCGATACGGACCGCGGGTTGGCCGCTGCGCTGTCGCAGTAGTTGCGATCGCGCTTGCTGGAGTCTTTCTGGTTTTCGGAGCGCGAGTGGAGAGTGCCAGACTCGCTAGCGTAGTCCTCGCCGGTGGTGCCGGAGCGCTTTATCTGTCGCAGAGCTCGTTCTGGTCTGTCACTGCCGATATCGCCGGGACATCTTCGGGATCGGTGTCTGGACTGATGAACATGGGCAACCAGATTGGCGCCGCGATCACAGCGTCTTTAACTCCATGGATTGCGATGCACTTCGGATGGAACGCCTCGTTTTTTGTAGCTGCAGCGCTGTGCGTACTGGGCGCGGCCAGCTGGCTGATTGTCGATCCGACGAAGAGTCTGACCTCTAGTTACACGGAGACTGCATCAGAAGCGGACTTCACCGCAGCTCGATCCGGGCAGGAAATTTAGGGTTGGGATGCTTCGACTCCGTCGGAGTTCCGCTTCGCTGCACTCCGGCTCCACTCAGCATGACACGGTTCTGGATGCACAGAAGCGGGGTCGCACTATTTCCGAAGCCAGTCTAGACAGTCGCTCGACCGTCTTTCGCGAGCGCGTTCCTTAGATCTGGGTTCAGCAGCGAGGCGGAGGATTGGTCGACGTAGATGGTCGCGTTCGGATGTAGCCTGAGAATTGATGCGGGGACTATCGGGCTGATCTCCGCTTCCACTGAAGCTTTGACCGCTTGCGCCTTCCGCTTGTCTGGAACGACTGCCAGGATTTCTTTCGCCTTTAGGATTTGACGAGTGGACATCGACATCGCGTGTTTTGGAACTTGTGAAATGTTGGAGAACCACGCTTCGCCAACCTGTTGTTGCCGGCAGGCTTCATCGAGCGTAACGACGATGTATGGTTTCTCGGTTTCGAAGTCGGCCGGCGGATCGTTGAACGCAATGTGAGCGTTTTCTCCGATGCCAAGGAAGGCAACATCAATTGGAGCAGAAGCCAGCTCCCTTCCCACTTCGCGCAGTATTTTTGCCGGGTCGGCCGCGTCGCCTGCAAGCAGGTGATAGCGCTTGATTCCAGTCTTCGAGACCAGTTGTTCCATCAGCATTTTGCGGAAGCTGCCCGGATGGGTAATGGGCAACCCGATGTACTCGTCCAGATGAAAGGCTTCTACCTTGGACCAGTCGATGCCTGGTTCTTTGGTCAATGCGTCGAGAAATTCTAACTGGGATGCGGCGGTGGCAGCGATGATGCGCGCTTCGCCTCGATTTGCGATCGCGCGTCGGATGGCAGTCGCAGCCTGGTCGGCCGCGGCCTTTCCTAATGAGACTTTGTCGCCGAACATCCTGAGGAGCATACGCAAATCCGGAACAACGAAGATTGAAGACGGCAAATTATACAAAACGATCGATCTGGATTGACGATGGTGCGATCCGGAGTTTTATCCGGTGAAAACATCTGTGCGCAATCATAGCGGGAGCTGGAGAGTTGTTGTATGACTCAGTTGCTGCTCGAACAACCAGATCGCTTGAAGACGAATATGAGAACAATTAGCAGAGTTGTAAACGCAATCGTTGCACATCTGATAGTCATAACGGCTTCGGCATTTGCGCAGACAGTGACCGTCGACGCCGCTCCCGGACACGAGGTCAACCACTTTCGTCCTCTTTATGCTTTAGGTTCTACAGTCGACCGCGTGCCCAGCAATGCGACCGATGTTTTCTTTCGTCCCGACCAGATCAAGAAAGTCTTGTCGGCGGGATGGGGAGTCATTACTTACAGGCAAAATACAGATCTCTTCGTACAGGCGTGGCATTGGAATCCCAAAGGAACGTGGAGCGATCCGGCGGGGAAGGGATATTTCACCGGAGATGCAAATCCGACAAACGAAATGATTCGGCACTCCTACGGATACTCGCTGCCGCATCGGGGATTCACGCGGAATGGCGGATCGGAGTTTGATGGGTACTCGCGGCTCGACGACGGAGACGCTCGGACCTACTGGAAGAGTAATCCCTACCTCACAAAAGACTTCACTGGGGAGGATGACTCGCTGCATCCACAGTGGGTGGTAATTGCCTTCGACAAGAAAGAGGATGTGAACGTCATTCGCATTCATTGGGCCGAACCCTATGCACGCGATTTTCAGGTGCAGTACTGGGCTGGCGACGGCGATGCGATGGATGAGCAGGACAAGGGAGAGTGGAGGACATTCACTTCTGGAAGCGTTAGCCATGCGAAGGGCGGCGATTCAACTTTGAGTCTCGCGGCATCACCAATCAGTACGAAGTTTGTCCGGGTGGTGATGACTCAATCATCGAACAGCTGCGACACACATGGATCATCGGATCACCGGAACTGCGTCGGGTACGCGATCCGCGAGTTGTACCTCGGGACGACTGACCAGAAGGGTGAGTTTAGAGATCTGGTGCGGCACTCGCCCGATCAGAAGCAGACGCTGACATTGTGTTCTTCAGTCGATCCCTGGCACGAGCCTGCGAACCTCTATGTTGCGCCGGATCGCATGGAGTCGGGCGATCAACCGGGTTACGATCTTTTTTTCACGAGCGGTATCACGCGCGGGCTGTCGGCCATTGTGCCGGTGGCGATGCTCTACAGCACGCCCGAAGACGCGGCGGCACAGATGACATACATCAAGAAGCGCGGATATCCGGTGCTATACGTCGAGATGGGAGAGGAACCGGACGGGCAATACATGCTGCCCGAAGATTACGCGGCTCTGTATTTGCAATTTGCCGAAGCGCTGCACCGGGTAGATGCGAAATTCAAACTGGGCGGGCCGGTCTTTCAAGGAGTCACGGAAGACATCAGAGCCTGGCCCGACGCGCAGCGAAGGACGTCATGGCTGGGACGCTTCCTTGATTACTTGAAGTCGCACGGGCGGATTCAGGACCTTGCCTTCATGTCGTTTGAGCATTATCCGTATGACGGTTGCGAAACGCCCTGGGAGAACCTATATCAGGAGCCTGAACTGATCACCCACATTATGAAGGTCTGGCGGGGCGACGGTTTGCCGTCGGGCACTCCGCTTCTTGACACTGAAACAAATGCTCATGGCGGAGAAGCCGCTGTTGACATCTTTGGTGCCCTTTGGCTGGCAGATTCGTTTGGCGGGTTTCTCAGCGCAGGCGGGCAGTCGACACATTACTATCACGACCTTTCGTATTCGCCACCGCATCCGGCCTGCGCCAATAGTTGGGGGACCTATCATCTATTTATGGTGGGTGACCACTATGTGATTCAGCAGCCGACATCGCAGTTTTTCGCCGCGCAGATTATCACGCAGGAGTGGGCCCAACCCGTTGACAAGGAGAATGTGCAATACCTGGCCACAAGTGATGTAAGGGATGACCAAGGTCACGTGTTGGTAACTGCTTATGCGCTGCACCGTCCGGACGGACAATGGTCGCTGATGCTTATTAATAAGGATCGCGAACATTCACATCCGATCAACGTTACGTTTCACAGTGCGGACGGCCGGCGCGATTTCCATTTTGCGAACCCGGTAACGGAAATTACGTTCGGGAAAGAACAATACCAGTGGCATCCGGACCGAAAGAAGGGTTACGCGCAACCGGATGGCCCGCCGAAATCGTTCGTGGTCGATGGTGGGGCGGCTGCAGTCTACAGCCTTCCGGCTGCCTCACTGACAGTGCTGCGAGGGCGATTACGCTAAGGAGGTCGCCAGATTCCTCACAAAACGGGGGCTGGGGACGGTCAGATTTGCGCGGTTTGTTCGGGTTTTGTAACGAAAACCAAACTTTCGTAGATCCTGGGCCGATGTCGGGGAAAATGACCTCAACACGAGGGGGAGAAGGAGTGGCTCCGGACGACTGCCCGAACTGCGGCGGTTCTGGATATGTTGCGAAGCCTGTGGACCTGAACGGTAAGTCCGAGGGAGTCGCATTTATCCGGACTAAATGTCCCGCCTGCGGGGGCACCGGCCGGAAGCGCCCAATCTCACCTACTACCGTGGGCTGACCGCACGGCCTGCGGTGCTTGCGAAAACGTACGGTCACCGGGCCGTCTTTCTTCCCGTCCAACGGTCGACGGTCCGGCCCGGACGTCCTCGCCACGACACTCTCGATCCCACTCATCGATGCCTGTAGGGCGAGTTGCCTTAGGCGATTCCAGCAGTCTTGGAGCGCGTGCGTCGGACGGGAGAGGCGGTTTCGACGCGATTGCGCCCGTTTTCCTTGGCGCGATAGAGAGCCTTGTCCGCCGCTTTCACAACAGACTCAGTATCAGAATTCTGGCTCGAGGTAGCGAGACCGATGCTTACCGTGACCGAGAGAGAGTCGGCGCTTTTCCCTTCCGCGAGCTGACGGATGATGTGACCTTTTTTGGCCCGTGTTCGGGCGCGCTCATTGCGACGATCGGGTCCGCGAGGCGATTCCCGGCGGTCATGACCGCGCACCCGGAACTCTGCGGACTCGATCTTTCCGCGTAAGTTCTCGAGGTGTCCGACGACGTCACTCGCATCCTTTCCCGGGAAAAGGATCATGAATTCTTCGCCACCGCATCGGTAGGACTCGCCTCCTCCTGTCACACGAGCCAGCTTGGCTGCAACTAGACGCAACACCTGATCACCGATGTCGTGACCGAAAGTGTCATTGAATCGCTTGAAGTGATCGATATCAACGACGGCAATTGAATATGGATCTTTGAGGCGTAATAGAGCGTCGTTGAAAGCTCGGCGCGAAGGCAGAGTTGTCAGTTCATCGTGATAGGCAAGCAGGTAAGAGTTCTCCACAATTGAGATGGCCAGAATACAGGCGGCCGCAGCCCAATAAAGCGTTGAGGTGCGTGGCATCTCGGTCGATCGCAAGGCGAGAGCGATGCTGCACAGTGACCAGAATAGAGCGCTTTCCACTGGCTTGCGCGTCAAAAAGAATCGCACCAGGAGCAGGGCTGCCGCCGCGATTATGACGACGATGGCATAGCGCGCGATGGGAACAGGGTCGCCGAAGTGGCGGGTGGGGAGCACCGGCGAAGGTCTTCCGGATGATCCCCAGAAAACAGCGACGGTCAAGGATTGGACGAAGAGCAGCAAACCAACCGGTGCCAGTGAGCCTGCAGTAAGGCCACGCTCGTGCATCAGAGCGATCAAGATGAAGTTGATGGGTATCAGAACGGCCACCGCCTGGATGGTGGTTTGCAAGTAAGGCTGTGCTGCCGCAAACGAAGCCGCCTGCTGGGCGAGGAACAGCACCAATAAGGACAAAAAAGTGCGGCTGGAGTGGAATCTCCACGCAAGAAGCATGCCACCCACCAGAGCGCAATAGTAAAGGAAGCTGAGCGCGGGCAAAGCCAGAGTGAACCATCCGGAATTGGCGAGCGCCACGACCGCGAGCAGCAGAACTCCTCCCGGAACCAGAAAGGCTTTTACTGCGGTCCGATTTATGACCCGTACGGACATACTTCTATGAAGAACGATCCATTGTTAATTATCGCTGTTGTTGGGCGGAGGAGCGTATTGGCGGCTGGGGTTCAAGGATCGAAGAAAGGGAAGCCGAGGAAGTTCAGATTGGTGCCGTGATCCATTTTGGCAGTCGCATACCTTTGTTCCTGCTTAGATTTGGCTGCAGTTGAGCCGTTTCTTACTAGACGGGGCTGTTCGAAATTGAGGACGGTTCACTCGATGCGAATTCTTATTGCGGAAGTTGATGAAGCACTGGACCAGTTTGTACGGCAAGGCCTCGAGGATGAGCACTATACGGTTGATGTATTTAAAGATGGAGAGCAGGCGAAGTCGGCTGCGACCGAAACGGAATATGACCTGGTGATTCTGGATTTGAATTTACCGAAAGGGGATGGGGTGAGTGTGCTGCGGTACCTGCGGCTGAAAACGCCGAGTACTCCGGTATTGGTCCTGACGCCACGCAACCGGGTCGAGGATCGAGTCGAGTGCCTTAACATGGGAGCGGATGACCACCTGGGAAAGCCGTTTTCGTTTAATGAACTTTCTGCCAGAATCCGAGCTTTGATCAGGCGCAGCCGCCTTCCCTCTGAGTCAGTTCTTAATGTTGCTGATCTGAAGCTCGACCGGGTGCCGCGGATCGTAGAACGCGGCGGGCTGAGAATTGACCTTGTCGCGAAAGAATTCGCGTTGCTGGAATACCTGATGCGCAAGCCGATCGAAATGTGACGCGGTCCGTGATTATCGAGCACGTTTGGAATCTGACCTTCGACACGACGACCATCGTTGTTGATGTGTATATCTTTGGCAGATGGCAGAAAGTGGATTCCCTGAGAGGCGCGATCGTCGGTTTGGGGATTCAACGGATCAGTGACATCGTGATGTCGTGCAGCGTCCTGAATCTGGCCCCAAAGGAGAGTGGAGGAATCGATCCAGTCACCTTTGGGGAGCACTCGCTGGGATGGGCACTCGTATGCAGGCACTTCGCACGGAAGATTTCGTATCCTGACCCGGGGAAGGCATATCTGGCAGGGCTTTTGCATGATATCGGAATCATTGTGAATCTATGGATGCTGCCGAAGCAGTTCGGCGAGGCGTTTGCCGCTGCGAGAGATCAAGGAATCCCATTAGATGAAGCGGAGAAATCGGTGTTAGGTTTCACCCATTGCGAAAGCGGCCGTTTGCTTGCCGACCGATGGGAGCTCTCTGCTGACCTCTGCGCCGTGGTCGCACTCCATCACTGCGATTACGCATCGTCCGAATATGCTGGACTGATTGCTCTCATAGCAATCAGCAACCTGTTGTGTCGCATGGGTGGACTCAACTGCGGGTTCGTCGAACTGCGAGAGGTGAATCGGCTCGCACAACCGGGATTCGATGCCCTGGCGAAGGTATGCTCAACCCTGAAGGACTTTGGTTGGGCACGGCTGACATTTGAACTGGATTCGTACATGGATGAGGTGCATACCCTCGTGCACGCTATTTATCGGAAATGAACGAAATGCCCGCAAACAAGCCTGATGAGGTCGCACCTCGGCAATCTTTTGCGATTCTGAATGCAATTGCGGCCTGTTATTTTGGGAATGTTAAGACGGTATTGTAGGGATCAAGAACAATCTTATGGGTTCCGGCAGGGGCGGAGAACCGGAAAGCGGATTCTGCTCCGTCGGCAAATACGCGGCCTAACAAAACCATTTGCTTGCCTGAGGTCACGGCATACACCGGTACCGACGTGATCAGATCGCTGGGAGCATCTTTCTGCAAAATGGCACCGGTCACCGATACGGCTGAATTCCGGGCAGTAAATCGTACGGATTTCAACTCGAGCTTCGGCAGCGCGGTGCCGTTGATCCACCCATCCAAAAACCAGTCCAGCGATTGTTTGCCCTCGTAACGGAGTGACGGAGGAAGTTCTTCCGCGAAGACTTGGAGCAGCTCTGCGGTGGTGATGGGCTTTCCTTGATATCGTTGCCGAATGATGTGAAGGGCTCTGACGAACGGCTCGTCCGCGACGTCGGCAGGCGGCCTCTTCTTCCGCTGTGGGTCGGCGTCATCCAGCATGGTTCGCAGCATGTGGAAGAGCCATGTTCCGCGACCGTAACTGATTGCTTCATATCCGCCCGGGAAGCGGGATGAAAGAAGACGGGTACCGAGCGTGACCGGCCCGGCATCCATCGGAGTCATTCCGTCCTTATTCTTCTCGACCAGGTCTTGGCGGTACGAATCCATAACCTGGCGGAAGCCGCCCGGATCTCTGTCTTGTAGGATCAATAGGGCACAATAGTTCGACAATCCTTCGGAGAACCATTGGTCTCGGTAGCTACTCCATGAAACAAGATCTCCCCAGTACTGATGCGCGGTTTCGTGTGCCGGGACCACCTGCTGGAGAAAGCTCTGGACTGGGCCGAAATGCAGTTGTTGCCGTTGTTGGTCATCGAGAAACGCGTAGGAGGAAAGAAAGACGAGGCCGGGCCATCCCTGGCTTTCGCGTCCGGGCATCTGAGTCAGGGCTAACTGCCTGAATGGAAAAGGACCAAATCGCTCTGCGAAATACCGGACGGCTAATGCTGCCGACTCTCCAACAACCACTTCATGCTGGACCGGTGAAGGACGCGAAGGGACGATTACCTGCGGCGGGTGCCGCGCTATATCAAGATGTTCCGGTTCAACCTGAATTGGTGCGGTTGGAAAGTCTTTTTCCACTCCAATCGTTGCGTAGGTTTTTACCGTGACCTCGCCGGCCTTCGTTACTGCCTCGCGGTATTTGCCCAGATTGAATCCTGCCAAAGGAATAGGGCGCTCGGAAACCCAGCGCGACCGCTGCTCGTCATCCCCGGCTGAACCCTCGGGTGGAACCTGTGACGGTTTTCCTGTGGCGATCAGGGTCCATTCGCGAGGGTAGGAGAATTCAAGATCGAAATTTGCCATCTCCAGACCTCTGTTGGGATACCAGGTTCCGCGTGCTCCAACGTAAAACAAGCCGCTGCCCGCTTCTGCAAGAACTTCCCCGCTGTACACAAATTCGAGTTCAAACTTGTGCCCCGCTCGAGCGGGTGCAGGCAAGATTACCGCAACGAGGTCGTTCCCCTGCCGGGCGAGTTGGGTCCCTTCCAACGCTGGATTGTGGATGTACTCGACGGGCTGGCCGTCGAGTTTTACGCTCTCGATCTGCAAGAAGCGCGAAAACTCGAATAGTAAGGTCCGGGCTCCGCCCGTTCCAACGTCGCATTGGAGTAACGCTTTCGCACGGATCTCTTTTGGAGGCAAGACCTGGGTGGAGATTTTGTAGCTTTGCACCGCAATACTGTGCGCCGGAACATTTTCGCTCTGCGGTTGCGTCGTATGGCTGCTAGCGGTGCGCGATGCGGATTGAGCCGGAGAGAATGAAGTCCACACATCGTAATAAGTCTCGCCGTCCTCGGCGGGCTTGGCTTGCCCTGCCAGCACCTGTTCTACCGCGGTCGAGTCGAAATACACGTCGAAAACACCGAGTTTCGTGCCCTGCAGCCTTACGTGCAAAAAACGGTCGGGCCGACTTCCGGCGGGCAGGGCGGCCTTCGGAACGGTGCCGTCCGAACTTGGAAGCATGTGGCTGAGCGATACCAACAGCCGCATTGCGTCGACTCCAGCTAAATTCTTTGCCGTAGGTCCCGCGTGATTGACAAACTCCTGCGGATTCTCTGCAGCACGCAAGTCGGGCCGCAGCTCTGCCATCACATCGTCATTAAATCGAAAGTAAGCCGACGCAAATCTTTCTTCTAAAATTGCCATGCCCGTGAACAGGCTCATCGATTTGCGCTCGACTTCATTCGGGGGGATTAACAAGATCTCGCCTTCGCCTTCGAAGAAGGCGCCAGTGATTTTGCCAAAGACATCTTGCGTAAAAGCGATCGTTCCGTCTTCGAGACTGATGTGGATGGAAGGACGATCTAAGGAAGCTTCCCTGACTTGATAGACACGCGAGGGATCAAGTCCAACTTGACCTAACTGCAGGTAGAGAGATTCTGCGGGCTTGGCAGGTGCACTGTCGACCGCGTAGGTGCGAGCCAATATAAACCCTAAAATACAGAGTCCCGCAATCCACGATATGCGGCAGATGCCTAGTACCTTCGTCACGTGGTGTGTAATTCCCCCGTTGTTAGAATGCGCCTGAATGCGCCTGCCTGTCACCTGTTTCAGCCTCTGTGCCGCGCTACTTGTAACCAGTGCAGGGGCGGACACCATTCACCTTAAGAATGGGCGTACCATCCTTGCCGACCACGTCCGGGAGAATGGCAGCCGCTACGAGTATGAAGTCGGGGACGATACCTATGCCATTCCCAAGTCTTCGGTCGACCGCATCGAAGCCGGGGGAATACCAACCCGCTCCGCTGGAGGAGGGAACGCCGCCGATCTGGCAAGCTTTACGCCAACCGACAGCCTTGCGAAAGAGGGAGACTTAGTCGGCAAGGTCATAAAAGAAGGAAAGGTCGATCCGGAGGGGTTAGCTAGCCTCGAGAGCAAAGGGAATGCCGAGCTGAGTGCGACCGCGGATTTCATTGCGGGCAAGTTCGAATTCGATCACGGAAATATCGCTCAAGCGAAACAGTACTTTGATAGTGCTCTCCGGTTCCAGCCCGACAACTCCACGATCCTTGTTTATTACGCCGCTGTGTTTGTCCGCACTGGCAATGCGGGCGAGGCAGTTTCTTTCGCCCAGAGGGCAGTACGCGCCGCTCCGCAATCACCTGACGCGTACACGATGCTGGGATATGCACTGTTCGCCTCCGACCATACCAAGGAGGCCATCGCCGCCTGGAAGCACTCGCTTGAACTCAGGCCAGATCCAGCGGTACAACAGTTTCTCGCCAAGGCGCAGCGCGAACAGAACGTCGAAGCGGAATTCTCGCAGGGCGAGAGCCAGCATTTCACCCTTCATTACGAGGGCAAACAAACATCCGAAACCCTTCGCGGACAGATGCTTTCAGCACTCGAGTCGGACTACGATGATCTGGTCAGGGACCTCGGCACTCCTCCGCACGACAATATTCTCGTGACGCTGTATACAGAGCAGGCCTTTTTCGATGTCACGCACGCGCCGAGTTGGTCCGGCGCAATGAATGATGGAAAGCTGCGGATTCCGGTCAGTGGTCTCAGTTCGATGACCTCGGAACTCGCACATGTTCTCAAACACGAGCTAGCTCACTCGTTCATCACGCAACTTTCGGCGGGACGCTGTCCGCCTTGGCTGCACGAGGGAATCGCCCAATATCTGGAACCGAAAAGCCTGGGTGGTGATGGGCATCAGCTTGCACTCCTTTTTCAAGCGCAAAGGAATATCCCCCTAAATGCTCTAGAAGGAAGCTTTTTGCAATTCGCCGGGCCGCAAGCCTATCTCGCTTACGCTGAATCTCTAGCGGCGGTTTCGTTCATCGCCGATTCGTACGGAATGAGTGACGTGCAACGGCTCCTTCAGCGGATTAGCCAGGGGACCTCTACCGAAGCGGCTCTTCGCGCGACGATCCATTCCGACTATGGCCAACTCGAGTCAGACTTGGCCAAATATCTTGGCGAAAAGTACGGCAATTAGTAAGGCGAGGAACCGCACCAGGAACGCTTATTATCGTTTGCTCGGCTACGATTCCTATGCTAGCTTCCCCTATTGGGGTTCTATCTTGTTCACGCGTTTTCATTCGTCGGATCCCGTCTCTGTAGCAACCGTCGAGCCCGTGCCAACGGTGTTTCCGAAGATCGACGGGGCTGACATAGCTGCCATGTTCACCGGAAAGCGAATCGCCGGGGACTTCTACGATTCCATCCGCACTAGCCGCGAGCGCGTTCTGATCGGACTGATGGATGCAGCTGGCCGGCGGGAAGATAACCGACCGATTTTGATTCACGCGCAGGAGATTTTCCGAACAGTTGGAGAACAGCTTTTCTCGCGTTCTGACATCAATGAATCGGACGCGATGACGGAGCTTTGCCTCCATCTAAACCGCGCACTCATCGATATCTGCTGCGGAGTGCACTCCTGCCCCGCATTTATTGCCTGTTATCACGAAAAATTCGGCACACTCTGCTACACCAACGCCGGACACACCCCCGCGTTGCTTCGTGACCACGGTGGTGTCGCCGAACTCGCCTCCACGGGCCTCCCCTTAGGCCTTTTTTCGCACGCTACCTGTGAAGCACCTACCGTGGCCCTAGAGAAAGGCGCATCCATATTGCTGGTATCACGCGGCGTAATCGAATGCGAAGGACGCTCGAACGGATCCATGGATACGTTCGGTCTTGATCGAATCAAGCAGGTCCTGCAAAGCCTGCCGATCGACAACGCAAACACCGTCTGTTCCTCTGTACTCGATGCGGTTTCTGAATTCGGGGGAAAACCTGCGCCGTGCGATGACCGAACGGTCCTTGCCCTGATCCGAAACGCATGATGGCCAGCCAACTTCTTTCCCGGTTGACCGCGTCCTAGAAGAGTGAAATGCAAGCCATTGGAGTAAAATAACGGCATTGGCCAGAAAACCTAGTCTGCCCGCTAGTCCGGAAGCGTGGCGGCCCTGATTCCTATGAAAAAGTTTCTCGTAACCCTTACAGCCTTAACGTTTGTTCCTGCGCTGACGTCGGCGCAGGTCGTAGAAGAGATTATCGCCCGCGTAAACGACCAGATTGTTACCAAATCAGAACTTGCGCGTAGCAAAGACCAACTCCGCGACGAGGCCAAACAGCAAGACGCCAACACCGCCGACAAGCTCTTTGCCGACAAGGAAAAGGACGTCCTGCGCGATCTTATCGACCAGCAGTTGTTGCTGGAAAAGGGGAAGGATCTAGGCATTTCGGGGGACACCGATCTGATCAAGCAGCTCGATCAAATGCGCAAGAGCATGAACCTCGATTCGATGGAGGCGTTGGAAAAAGAGGCGGAGAAGCAGGGCGTCTCTTGGGAAGACTTTAAGCAGACTCAGCGCAACCAGATTATCACCAGGAAAGTGATCGGACAGGAAGTCGGCGGTCATCTCGCGCTCTCTAAAGAGGAAGAAGAGCAGTTTTACGAACAGCACAAGAACGAGATGGAACAACCAGAGTCCATCCGCCTCAGCGAGATTCTGGTTGCCGCAAAAGCACCCGCGGCGGCCGCAGCAAATCCCGCCGAGCCGAAAGGCGTGGGGGCTGCTTCCGAGACTCCGCTCGACCAGGCGGCGAAGCAGGCTCCTGACGCGGCGGCACAAGCTGCTGCGGAAGCCAAGGCGAATGATTTGCTCAAGCAGATTCGCGGCGGCGCTAATTTCGAAGACATTGCCAAGAAATATTCGGATGGGCCCTCGGCGGCAGATGGCGGTGCGCTCGGCGTTTTCAAGCGCGGGCAACTGGCGAAGCAACTCGAAGACGCTACATTCTCAATGAAGGTCGGCGAAGTCACGAACGTGATCCAAACAAAGCAAGGTTATGTGATTCTCAAGGTCGTGGACCATCAACAGGCCGGCATACCTCCATTCAAAGATGCCCTGCCCAAGATTGAAGACGCTCTTTACTACGAAAAGCTCCAACCGGCGCTTCGCACTTACTTAACGAAATTGCGTGAAGATGCTTATATCGACATCAAGCCGGGCTATGTAGACACCGGAGCAAGTCCTAATCAGACCAAGCCTGTCGAAACCGTTTCTGAGAAAGAGTCGGACGCCAAGAAACTCAACAAAAAGAAGCACAAAAAGTTAGGCATCCTCTGATTCTTTCGGAGTGGCACTTCCCCGGACTTCGCTCTGGAAAGGCGGGGGTGGTCGATGTACGGTCCAGCTGTGTTTTGGCGTTGGTTTTCGCGCGGGAGAGGCTCCCGCGCCGTTATCTTTGTTCTATACTCAGACATCCCATGAAGGACTTCTACATCTGCGACTGCGTCCGCCACGAAAATAAGGTCGTTACCTCCACTTTCGTTGTTGTCACGAAGCAGATCAAGCCCAAAAAAACGGGTGAGCCGTATCTGGCGCTGACGTTGGGTGACCGAAGCGGTCAGTTGGAAGCCAAGATGTGGGATAACGTCGACGAGGTCCTCGAGGCTTTCGAGCAAGACGATTTCCTTAAAGTTAAGGGTCTGGTCAACAAGTACAAACAGCGGTTCCAACTCACAATTCATAAGCTGCGCAAGTTGGGTGAGTCGGAAATTGAGTTTGCCGATTATCTGCCGAAAACGACAAAGGATGTCGACGAGCTTTGGCAGACGCTAGTCAATTCCGTTGCCGGGTTTCAGAATCCTCACTTAAGGGCTCTGGTTCAGGCCTTCATGGCGGATCCGGAGATTTCCGCCGCTTACCGCAACGCCCCGGCAGCGAAAACGCTCCACCATGCCTACATCGGCGGTCTGCTCGATCACGTGGTTTCCCTGTTCCGCTCTTGTGATCTGATCTGCAAGAACTATCCCCAGATCAACCGTGATTTGTTAATGACTGGTGCTTTTTTTCATGACATTGGGAAAATCCACGAGCTCACATACAATCGCTCGTTTACCTACTCCACAAAAGGACAGCTTCTCGGCCACATGGTGATCGAACTCGAGATGTTGCAGGCGAAGCTCGCGAAGTTGTCGGGATTTCCTGACGAGTTGAAGACACTCGTGGAGCACCTGATCATCAGTCATCACGGCGAGTATGAATTCGGCTCACCAAAGTTGCCGATGTTTCCTGAAGCTTTGATGTTGCACTACCTGGACGATCTCGACTCAAAGATGGAGGCTATGCGAGCCCACTTTGAGCGTGAGGCGAGTCTTGATGGGGCATGGACGAGTTACAATGCTTCACTTGGTCGACCGCTTTTGAATACAGAGAAGTTTTTGAAGACGACAAAGGCAGCTCCCGAAGAGCCAGCCTCAGAACCCATTAGCGATCATCACGAGAGTCGTTCCGAATCAGCGGAGCAGAACCCGTCATTTTCCGGTCTGGTCCACCAGCGATAAAAGCAACCTGCCACCCATTAGTCCTATGCACCTCCGATTGACCTGGTAACCATCCTGCTGGTTGTACCCGGACACTCACTTCCAGTACGATTGTGTGTACCGAGAAAATTTAGGGAGGGACCCCATGCGCTCACGCTTGGTAGTGCTGTTGTTGTGTGTTTATCTCGCATTCGTGATCGGTTGCAACAAGCCTCCAGCTGACAATGCCGCTGCGAATGCCAGCACGGATAGCCAGCCCGCAGCGGGCACTGACAACTCATCCGCCAAAGAAGCGACCGAGCATAGGGAACACGCCGAGCATCGCGAGGCCAAGAAGACTCCGCTGGTTGTTCCTGCCGGTACAGCCATTACGATAAGTTTGGGTTCCGCAGTGGGATCGAAAATCAGCAAGGCGGGTGACAATTTCACCGGCTCCGTTGCTAAAGAGGTGTTAGTGGGAACTGCAGTCGCGATTCCTCAAGGGGCAAATGTGAGCGGTACCGTTGTCGACGCGAAGGCGTTGGGACATTTTGCGGGAGGCGCTTTGCTGCAGATCCGCCTCGATTCGATCAACGTCAAAGGTGCTGACCTTCCTGTGCAGGCGAGTGCAAAGAGCTTCACTGAAAAAGGGAAAGGGAAACGCACCGCCGTGATGGCCGGTGGTGGCGCGGCCCTTGGCGGAATCATCGGTGCACTGGCGGGAGGCGGCAAAGGTGCTGCCATCGGCGCAGCTGCCGGTGCGGGCGCTGGTACCGGCGGGGCAGCTTTGACTGGAAACAAGGAAATCGTTCTTCCGGCTGAGTCTGATGTAACTTTCGAACTGTCTGCGCCTCTCGATGTGAAGCGGTAAGAAAAAACCGAGTAGGTTTCAAAGGCCCCGCGTTTGGTAAAGTTACGAACGCGGGGCTTTTTCGTTTTCTTTACGCCTGGGAGCTCTGAAATAATAGCCGCGATGCTCGATTTCAGCCGCTTCGAGATATTGACCTTCGACTGCTACGGTACTCTCATCAACTGGGAAGCAGGCCTTTTGCCCGCCCTGCATCGCGTGCTTTCCGCTCATGGAAAGAATATCGATGACGGCACACTGCTCCGACTCTATGGAGACTTCGAGCAGCGATCTGAAGCAGGCCCATTCCAGCCGTACCGGGAGGTGCTCTCCTCTGTAGTTGGTCAATTCGGGAAGGAACTAGGTTTTACGCCAAGTCTAGAGGAAGTCAGCTCGCTTGCCCGTTCACTTTCAACCTGGAGTCCGTGGACCGACACTGTCGGTGCACTACGTCAACTCAAGACAAAGTACCGGCTCGCGATCCTTTCCAACATCGACGATGATCTGTTTGCTTCCACTCGGCCCAAACTGGAAGTGGAGTTTGACGAAGTCATGACCGCTCAACAGGCCCAGGCCTATAAGCCTTCGCTGAAGCTGTTCGAGCTGGCCTTAAACCGAGTCAAAGCTCCTGCGCATCGAGTCCTGCACGTCGGCCAGAGCCTCTATCACGATGTGGTTCCGGCCCAAGCTCTAGGGTTGGCTACGGTTTGGGTGAATCGTCCTTCGGCACGGCCGGGCGTTGGAGCTGTCAAGCAGGCTCACGCCATACCCGATGTCACAGTGTCGAGTTTGGCCGAACTTGCTGACTTGGCCTTGAAGGATTGATTTCTGGCGTTCAAAAACGGCTGGAGATTGAAAAGTCGCCGACGGACTCGGCGACTAGAAATTGACCGGCACCTTCACCACTTTCTTTTGAATCGCCCACATCACGAGCTCTGCCTTGTTGTGAATGCCCAGTTTGCGCATGAGATTGAACTTGTGCGCATCGAC